>Ga0194113_10002860_pt1 | contig 23324 bp, 11 predicted proteins | sample TA2MahC200mmetaG_FD_146193 | JGI IMG/M metagenome (GOLD analysis project Ga0194113, IMG submission 146193) | Freshwater microbial communities from Lake Tanganyika, Tanzania - TA2015017 Mahale Deep Cast 200m | ecosystem: Environmental > Aquatic > Freshwater > Lake | place: Tanzania: Lake... | reverse complement strand
GCGGAAGTAGGGAACCGGGAGCCGGGAGTGGGGAGGGGGAACCGGGAGTGGGGAGAGGGTGCGGGCTCTCATTCGCGGAGGCGGGCGGGACCGGCGGAGGCGCGGACGGGGTCGGGATGCCACGGGCGTCCGGCCGGGCCGGCGGCCCGGCCCTACCACGGATTTCGTGAGCGCGACGGGTAGGGCGGGGCGGCTCGCCCCGCCGCCGCGGGGTCACCCCGCCAGCGGATCCCAGACGCGGGTGAAGCCGAAGGCGTCGAAGTCTGCGGGGTTCCGCGTGGCGAAGTCCGTGACGCCGTGGTGGCGCAGGACGAGGGCCAGGCGGGCGTCGAAGATTCGGCGGTAGGCGAAGGCGCGCTCCGCCGCGTGCGTCCAGACCTGCTCCATGATCCCGCGGCCGGGAACCGCATCGACGATGCGCCACCGGGGATTCGACCGGAAGCCGCGGACCGTCGCGACCGCATCGGCGGCCGACAGCGCAGGACGGCAGACGGCCGGGTTGCGCAGCAGGCAGTAGAGTTCCATGAGCACCTGCTCGCACAGGCAGAAGTCCGTCCGCCCGGCCTGCGCCTGCAAGAACTCCCGCGCGGCCGCGTGATGCGGCGAATCGCGGTCGCAGGCGGAGAACAGGACGTTGGTGTCGCAGGAGATCATGTCCGCCGCCGCCCGGCCTTGTACGCAACGCCCGCCTCGGCGGCCCGGAGTCCGCCCGTGTGGAGGTCCGCCCGCCAGGCGGGGTCCGCGAAGGGGTCCGCGCCGCCCAGGCTGCGGGCCTCCGGCAGCGTCCAAGCCTCGGCCGTCGTCGCCGGCGCGACGGCGATCATGTACTCCAGCCCGCGCCGGACCAGCTCGGCCAGCGAGATCTCCAACCGGTCCGAAAGCCCCTTGCTCGCCCGGTAGAGCTCGTCCGGCAACTGAATCATCGTCCGCGTCATGCATGAACTCTATGCGATATCATGGTTATGTCAACACGGACGAGCCTCGTCGCTCCGGTGTCGAGTGGCGGGTGGAGCCGCCTTCGCGAAAGAGCTTCGGCGGGCCAGCAGCCCGGCCATCCGGTCATTCTCAAAATAGATACGAGAGGACGGGGTTGGAGGGCGCCGCTCCGTCGGCGCCGTGCGAAAGGCCCTCGAGGCATCGGCCCCGGCGCCTCCGTGTGAACCCCCGCCCGGGGTGGCGCGAGACTTGCTTCCAAGCCAAGATTTGTTAGGTTGCCATGGAACGGGATGGGGGCTCCCGGGGTGTCATGAGCAGGCGATCGGCCAACTGCGGGTCCCGACCCGTCGGCACGGGGTGTCTTTCCACCCTGGCCGCGTTGGTTTTTCTTGTCTCCGGGCCGGCCCGGGCCCAGTCGACCGGCGTCTACTGGGAGGTGTTCACCAACATCACCGGAAGCTCCGTCGCCAACCTGACTAACAGTCCGGCTTTCACGAATCCGCCCGCGTTCGAGGCCGTCGGTCGCGCGTTCGAAGGGCCAACCAACTGGCTGGACAACTACGGCCAGCGCATGCGGGCGCTGTTCACCGCGCCCACGAACGGCGCCTACAACTTCGCCATCGCCAGCGACGACGCTTCGCAGCTCTATTTCAGCCCGACGACCAATCCGGCGAGCAAGGGCCTGATCGCCCGCGTCGACGGTTGGACGAACGTCCGCATCTTCACCAACGCCACGCAGCACTCCAGCAACATCACCCTGGTCGCCGGGCAGAAGTACTACATCGAGGCGCTTCACAAGGAGGGCGGGGGCGGCGACAACCTGTGCGTCCGCCTGGTCCTGCCGGGCGGTGTCACCAACACGCCGCTCCCGTCCGCCTATCTGACGCCTTTCGGCGTGCCGCCCCCGGTCATCGCCACGCAGCCCGCGAGCACCACGACCGAGGTGCCGAACGTTGCGACGTTTTCGATGACCGTGACCCGCCCGCAGACGGTCAACGTGATGTGGCTCACCAACGGCGTGGCCGCGGCGGGCTGGACCAACGTCTCCATCGCCTTCGGCCCCGTCGCCTCGGTGCACAGCGGACGGACCTTCCGATGCGTCGCGACGAACCTCATGGGCGCGGTCACGAGCGAGACCGCCGTCCTCCACGTCGTGCCCGACACGACCCGTCCGACGATCACCGCGGCGGCGTGGGGAGGGGACGGCTGGGTCACGGTCATCTATTCCGAGCCCGTCGCCGCCGGGTCGGCGACCAACAAGCTCAACTACACCGTCACCGGCGGGGCCTCCGTCACCGGCGCCCGGTTGCTCGCCGACGGACGGACCGTCGTTCTCACCGTCGCCGGCCTGGGCGATCAGGCGGCGCACACGCTCACGGTGAGCGGCGTGACCGACTCGTCCCCCGCTGCCAACGCGATCCTGCCCGGCTCGACGGCGGGCCTCTCGACCGTGTGGGTGCCGGTCGACCTCGATCGCATCCGCGGCGCGTCCGAGCCGCCCGGTCCCTCGAGCCGGCGGTCGCCCTTCAGCCTCACCGAGATCCACTACAACCCGGCGCCCCGGACGGACGGTCGCGAGACGGAGTTCCTCGAGCTGTACAACTCGCAGCAGTGGGCCGAGGACATCGGCGGCTATCGCCTCGACGGCGAGTTGGAGTACACGTTCCCGGCCGGGACGGTCATCGGGCCGACCTCGCACATCGTGATCGCGCCCGTCCCGGCGGACGTCGTCGCTGTCTACGGGCTGACCAACGTGCTGGGCGGAAGCCTCGACCGCCTGTCCAACGGCGGCGGCACGGTCCGGCTGCTCGACACGATGGACGCCGTGCTGCTGGAGGTCGACTACGACGACACGCCGCCCTGGCCCTCCGCCGCGGACGGAGCAGGCCACTCGCTCGTGCTGGCGCGCCCGTCGTACGGCGAGCGCGATCCCGCCGCATGGTCCGCCAGCGAGCTGCCCGGCGGTTCGCCCGGAAGCGCGGACCCGCCCGCGACGAACACGCTCCGCAGCGTGATGATCAACGAATGGCTGGCCCACACCGACGACCCGCAGGTCGACTTCATCGAGCTCTACAACCTTTCGTCCAACGCCGTCGACGTCGGCGGATGCTGGGTGACCGACGACAACGCGACCAACAAGTTCCAGATTCCGACCGGAACCACGATCCCCGAGCGCGGGTTCGTCGCATTCACACAGACGCAACTCGGCTTCGCCCTCGATGCCGCCGGCGAGACGGTGCTGCTGCGCGCGCCGGACGGCGCGCGCGTGATCGACGCCGTCACCTTCGGCCCGCAGGCCAACGGCGTGTCGTCCGGGCGCTTCCCCGACGGGAACCCCTCGACCGGCGAGCTGCTTTCGCCCACCGCCGGCGCGCGGAACGCGGGCCTCCTCGTGCGCGACGTCGTGATCCACGAGATCATGTACCACCCGATCACCGAAGACGGGAACGACGAGTACGTCGAACTGCACAACCGCGGCGTGGCGACGGCGGATGTCGGCGGCTGGCGCGTCCGCGGCGGCATCTCCTTCAACCTCCCGGCCGGCACGACGATCGCGGCGGGCGGCTATCTCGTGATCGCGGCCGACGCCGCGCGCCTGCGCGCGAACTACGCGGGCCTGACGGCCGCGAACTGCCTCGGCGACTTCTCCGGAGCGCTGGCCGACGGCGGCGAGCGGATCGCGCTCGAGATGCCGGAGCTGCTGATCTCCACCAACGCCTCCGGCCAGTGGACGACCAACCTCGTCCACATCGTCGTCGACGAGGTGACCTACAGCGACGGCGGGCGGTGGGGGCAGTGGTCCGACGGCGGCGGCAGCAGTCTCGAACTCGTCGACCCGTCGTCCGACAACCGCCACGGGTCGAACTGGGCCGACAGCGACGAGACCTCGAAGAGCGGCTGGGTGACGATCGAGCACACCGGCGTCCTCGACCACGGCAACGGCTCCTACACGGCGAGCCAGTTCAACCTCATCGCCCTCGGTGCGGGGGAGTGCCTCGTGGACAACGTCGAGGTGATCCCGCAGGCCGTCGGGACCAACGTGGTCGGCAACCCCGGCTTCGAGGCCGGCACGGACAACTGGGTCTGGCAGGGGACGCACGAGGACACGACCGTCGAGGCGGGCGTCGGCGAGGGCGGCACCGCCGCGCTGCACCTGCGCGCGGCCGGGCGCGGCGACCCGGGCGTCAACAAGGTGCGGGCGAACCTGGCCTACACGACCCCGGCGCTCGCCGTGGCCACCCTCCGCGCGCGCGTCCGCTGGCTGGCCGGCCACCCCGAGATCCTCCTGCGGTTCCGCGGCAACTGGCTGGAGGCGACGGGGCCGATCACGACGACCCGCTACTTCGGCACGCCCGGCGCGGCGAACAGCCGCGGCGTTGCCAATCGCGGCCCTGTCGTCGACTCCGTGCTGCACTCGCCGATCCTCCCCGCGGCCGGGTCCAATGCGGTCGTCACGGCGCGCGTCGCGGACCCCGACGGCGTGGCGATGGTGCGGATCCACTACCGGGTCGACCCGTCGTCGGTGACGCAGTCGGTGGTGATGGCGCCCTGCGGCGCCGGGTTCTACAGCGGGACGATCCCCGGCCAATCGACCGGGACGATGGTCGGGTTCTGGATCGAGGCGGTCGACGGCGCGTCCGTGCCGGCCACGGGCCGGTTCCCGGACGACGCGCCCGCGCGCGAGGCCCTTGTGCGCTTCGGCGACCCGACGCCGACCAGCAACTTCGGCGTGTACCGGCTGTGGCTGACCCAGGCGACGATCGACCGGTGGACGACCCGCGAGAAGAACAGCAACCGGCCGCTGCCGGCGACGTTCGTCTACGGCAACTCGCGCGTCATCTACCCGTCCTGGTCGTGGTACAGCGGTAGCCCGTTCCATGCGTCCGGCTTCAACGGCCCGCTCGGTTCCACGATCCCCGACTACATGATGGCGTTCCCGCAGGACGACCTGTTCCTCGGCACGGACGAGTTCGTCCTCAACTACGCCAAGACCGAGGGATCCACGCAGCGCCAGCAGCTCTGCTACTGGATGCTCCGGCTCATGGGGCTTCCGTATCTCCACCGCCGGTACATGCAGGTCGTCATGAACGGCAGTCAGCGCGGGCCGATCTTCGAGGACGTCCAGCAGCCCAACGGCGACACGATCGACGAGTTCTTCCCCGACGACACCGGCGGACGGCTGCACAAGATCGAGGACTGGTTCGAGTTCCAGGACAACGGCACTTCGTTCGGCATCATCACGGCGACTCTCACCAATGCGCTGACGACCGGCGGCGAGAAGAAGACGGCCCGGTACCGCTGGAACTGGCGCCCCCGCGCCGTGAAGGGGACCGCGAACGACTTCACCAACCTCTTCGCCCTGGTCGATGCGATGGATTCCGCGCGGCCGGAGCCCTACGAGACGCTGGTCGACCAGACGATCGACGTGCGCGAGTGGATGCAGGCGATGGCGTTCGAGCGCTTCGCGGGCAACTACGACAGCTACGGCTTCAACCGCGGGAAGAACATGTACGCGTACCGCCCGGAGCGGGCGCCGTGGGAACTGCTCGTGTGGGACGTCGACTTCGTCTTCGGGGGGCCGGGCAGCGTCGCGACGAACGACCAGGTGATGTCGTCGCACGACCCGATCATCTTCAAGTTCAAGACGCATCCCGCCTTCAACCGCGCCTGGTGGTCGTCCCTGCAGGAGATCTGCGACACGGTCGCCGACCCCTCGGTCTGTCACCCGCGGATCGACCGGGTGTACGACGCCCTGATCGCGAACGCGATCACCAACGTCGAGGCGACCTCGGCGATCAAGACCTGGATCGCGAACCGCGTGGTCTACCTCCGCAGCCAGCTGGCCCTGATGCACGTTCCGTTCGCGGTCGACGGGCCGTCCTCGTGGACCACGAACGTCAACTACGTGACGCTCGGCGGCACCGCGCCGGTCGCGATCGACCGCATCGACATCAACGGTGTCGCCTACCGTCCGGAGTGGGTCACGACGAACCGGTGGACGCTCGCCGTGCCGCTCGCGTCGGGGACCAACGCGCTGGCGATGCGGGGGCTGGACTGGAAGGGTGTCGCCGTGACGAACCCGGCCGTGAATCTCACGGTGGTCTCAACCGCGGAGGTCGAGCCGGCCGAGGGCAACCTGGTCTTCAACGAGATCATGTACAACCCGACCAACGGCGCGGCGTCCTTCATCGAGATCTTCAACCGCTCGGCCTCGACGGCCTACGACCTCTCCGGCTGGGTCGTCAACGGCCTGGACCTCGTGATCTCGAACGGCGTGGTGATTCCGCCCGGCGGCTTCGCGGTCTTCACGGAGAACCTGACGCAGTTCGCCGCGGCCTATGGCGGATCGATTCCGGTCGCGGGCGAGTTCGCCGGGGCGCTGGACAACGGCGGCGAGACGCTGACCCTCATCCGTCCGGGCCCGACGCCGAACCTGGACGCCGTGATCGACCAGGTGCGGTACGACGACGAGCCGCCCTGGGCCGCCGCGGCGGACGGGTGGGGGCCGTCGCTGCAGCTGATCGACGCCGCGCAGGACAACCGGCGCGTGGGCAACTGGGCCGCGGTGGCCGGGCCGACCAACGGGCCGCCGGCCTGCACGCCGGGCGCAACGAACGACGGCGCACGCGCCCTCGCGCCGCTCGGCAGCCTGTGGCTCAACGAGGTCGTCGTCTCCAACGTCACCGGCGCGGCCGACGGTGGGGGGCAGCGCGGCCCGTGGCTCGAGGTCTACAACGCCGGGACGACGACCGTCTCGATGAGCGGCTGGAGCCTGACCGACACCGCGACGAATCTCGTCCGGTGGGCCTTCCCGACGAACAGCATCGTGCCCGCGGGCGGGTTCCTCGTCGCGTGGCTCGATGCGGACGCCGGCGATTCGACATCCAACGAGCCGCATGCGTCGTTCCGTCCGACCGTCCCGACCGGCATGGTCGCGCTCGTCCGCACGGTGACCAACGACTCCGCCGCCGTCGACTGGCTCGCGTGGCGGCAGGTCGCCCCGGACCGCGCCTACGGGTCCTTCCCCGACGGCGAGCCCCAGGGCCGGCGGCTGCTCCGCGCGCCGACGCCGGGCGCGACGAACGACGGGAGCTTCCCGTCGCTGCAGCTCGTCATCAACGAATGGATGGCCGACAACACCCTCGTGCTGGCCGATCCGGCCGACGGCCATTACGAGGACTGGTTCGAGCTGTACAACCCGACCGACGATCTGATGGACCTCGGCGGCGCTTCGCTGACGGACACGCTGTCGAGCACGAACAAGTACGTGATCCCGCCCGGCTTCACCGTCCCCGCGCGCGGCCACCGGCTCGTGTGGGCCGACGGCGAGACGAACCAGAACAACCTGGCCGTCCGCCCGGACCTGCACGCGGGATTCAGTCTCAGCAAGAGCGGCGAGGCGATCGGCCTCTACGATGCGGGCGGGACGCTGGTCGACGCGGTGGTCTTCGGCGCCCAGGCGGTCAACATCAGCGAGGGCCGCTTCCCCGACGGCACGGGCCCCGTGATCGTGATGCCCTCGGCGACGCCCGGCGCGGCGAACGTCGGCCCGGTGACGAACGCGACGCCGCAGATCGCGTCCGTCCCGGCGCAAACGATCCACCGGGGCGGGACGATCCGGTTCACGGCGGCGGCGACGGACCTCGACGCGCCGCCGCAGGTCCTCGCGTTCAGCCTCGACTCCGCCCCCGCGGGCGCGACGATCGGCCCGGGCACGGGCGGGTTCGAGTGGACGCCGGATGCCGAGGGGCCGGAGCAGGTCGAGGTTGCGCGCGTGCGCGTGACCGACAACGGCAGTCCGGCGGCGAGCTCGACGAGGGATGTCACGCTGATCGTGCTGCCCATCCCCAGGATCACGGCGCTGCCCATCACCGCGCTGCCGCCCGGGATCCGCGTCGGCTTCAGCTTCGGCACGATCATCGGCCGGAACTACCAGGTGGAATCCACCGACCGGCTCGCGCCGCCGGACTGGCAGCCCTATGGCGCGTCGTTCACCGCCGAGGCGGACGCCTACCAGATCCTCGACAGCTCGAGCGTGACCCAGCGGTTCTTCCGCGTTCGCGAGTCCGATTGACGGGACGTGCCCGCAAGTCCTCGCCCTGGCCTTGAGGATCGGGGGCGAACGTTGCTTCGAGGGCCGCCGGCACGGCGCCGACGGAGCGGTGCCCTCCAGGGCCGTCTTTGCGTATCTCCATCGATCGGACTCCGGAGAGCCGCGCTCCGTCGCGGCCGCCGCCCTGCGTGCTTCCCACGACGGGTCGCCGGACACCCCGATCTTCGCCGAGGACTTGGGGTGTGTTTTTGAGCGTGGACAGGAACGCGCCGCGCGGGCAGACTGGGATTTCCGGTCCGCCGTGGGCGGAGTCGGACGGAGGCATCGAACCATGACGACGGGACTTGGACGGATCGCGATGGCGTGGGCGGCGGGGTGGGCGATGGCGGCCTCGGCCGCGAACCCGTACGCGGGGCACTGGGCGCTGACGATCCCCGGCGGCGGCGCGGGCTGGCTGGGCGTCGAGGAGAAGGGCGGCGCGCTCTCCGGCTCGATCCTGTGGGGCGGCGGAAGCGTGGTGCCCGTCGCCTCGGTCGCGGTCGAGGGCGACACCCTGGTCGTCACGCGCGTCTACGAGTCCAAGAAACCCGGCGCGGACGGCAAACCGGTTGTCGTGAAGGAGACCGAGACGATCCGCGCGAAGGCGAGCGGCGAGGCGCTGGCGCTGACGACCGAGCGTTTCAAGGCCGACGGGACGAAGACCGCGCCCACCGGGTTCACCGGCAAGCGCCTTCCGCCGCCGCCGCCGGCTCCGGATCTTGCGAAGGTGAAGTTCGGCGCCCCCGTGACGCTCTTCAACGGCCGCGACCTCGCCGGCTGGCGGCTGACGAGTCCGGGGCAGCCCAACGGGTGGAGCGCGCAGGATGGCGTGCTCGTCAACCGCCCCGTGCAGCAGGAAGGCAAGCCGAAGCTGCACTACGGCAACCTGCGGACCGACGCCGAGTTCGAGGACTTCCGGCTCTCGCTCGAGTTCCGCGTGCCCACGAACGGCAACAGCGGCGTGTACCTGCGCGGCATCTACGAGATCCAGGTGGCGGACTCGTTCGGCAAGCCGGCGGATTCCCACGGGCTCGGCGGCCTCTACAGCCGCGTCACGCCGACCGAGAACGCCGCCAAGCCGGCCGGGGAATGGCAGACGATGGTCCTCACGCTCGTCGACCGCCACGTGACGGTCGTGATCAACGGGACGACGGTCATCGACAACCGGCCCGCGCTGGGGTGCACGGGCGGCGCGCTGGGGTCCGACCCCTTCGTCCCCGGCCCGATCTACCTGCAGGGCGACCACACGGGCGTCGACTACCGGAACCTCGTGCTGACGCCGGTGGCGAAATAGGCGGGGACGGCGCGTGGACCTGAGCCCCATCGCCCGGCAGTTCGCGGTCGACGGCCGCCTGGTCGCGATCGATCCGACCGGCTCCGGCAACGTCAACGACACGTACCTGGCGATCTTCCGCACGACGTTCGACGAGCACCGCATCATCATCCAGCGGATCAGCCGGCGCGTGTTCAAGCGGCCGGAGACGATCATGGAGAACCTGCGCAAGATCACCGCGCACGTCCATGCACGGCTCGAGCGCGAGGCCGACGACGCCGACCGCATCTGGCAGATGCCCGCGATCGTCCCCTGCCGCGACGGGCGCGACTGGTTCGTCGACGACACCGGCGAGTACTGGCGGGCGCTGACGCTGATCGATTCCGCCCACGCGCCCGACGCCGCGCAGAGCGCCGAGCACGCCTACGAGGTCGGCTGCGTCCTCGGCCAGTTCCACCGGCTGCTGTCGGACATGGACCCCGGCGCGCTCCAGCATCCGCTGCCCGGGTTCCACGTGACGCCGCTCTACCTGGCGAAGTACGACGAGGCCCTCAAGACCCCCGCCGCGGCCACGGCGCTGAAGGCCTCGGTGGAGGCCCAGCGCCTCGCCCGGTTCGTCGAGGAACGCCGCGAGTTCGCGCACGTCCTCCAACGGGCCCTCGACCGGGGCGAACTCCGCCTCCGGATGGTCCACGGCGATCCGAAGGTCAACAACATCATGATCGACGATTACACCGCGAAGGGGACCGCGATCATCGACCTCGACACCGTGAGCCCCGGCCTGATCCACTACGACTTCGGCGACGCCCTCCGCTCGATCGGCAACCCGGCGGGCGAGGAGGTCGCCATGCTGTCCAAGGTCGGGTTCGATCTCGACCTCTGCTCCGGCTTCTGCCGCGGCTACATGCGCTTCGCGGGCGACTTCCTGACCGACGCCGACCGCGCGCACCTGTTCGACGCCGTGCGCCTCATCGCCTTCGAACTCGGCCTCCGCTTCTTCGAGGACTACCTGAGCGGGAACCAGTACTTCAAGGTCCGGTCCCCCGAGCAGAACCTCAACCGCGCCCGCGTCCAGTTCCGCCTCTGCGAGGTCATCGAGGCCCGCGAGCGGGCGATCCGCAGCCTCCTCGCGGAGTGCTGAAGGCCGGGAGCGCAGAGGACGGAGGTCGGCGATCGGGGGCCGGCCCTCGCTTCGAACCGGGAGCCTGAAACCCCCGTCCTCCCCCTGACACCGGAAACCCGAAACCTGTATACTCCCGCCCGCATGACCGAGGAACGGATGATCGAGGCGGAAGGGCTGACGAAGGTCTTCCGCGATTTCTGGCGCCGGCCGCGCGTGCGGGCGGTGGACGGCCTCTCCCTGTCCGTCGGGCGCGGCGAGGTCTTCGGCCTGCTCGGCCCGAACGGCTCGGGCAAGAGCACGACGCTGAAGATGGTCCTCGGCCTTCTCCGGCCGACGAAGGGCCGGCTGGTCGTCGCCGGCCGCCCGCCGACCGACGTCCGCGCCAAGGCCCGCATCGGCTACCTGCCCGAGGAGTCCTATCTCTACCCGTACCTGACCGCCGGCGAGACGCTCGACTTCTACGGCAAGCTCTTCGACCTGCCCGCCGGCGAGCGGCGGCGGCGGATCGACGAGCTCCTCGCGATGATCGGCCTCAAGCACGCGCGCAAGCGCCTCGTGGGCGAATTCTCCAAGGGCATGGCGAGGCGCATCGGCCTCGCGCAGGCGCTGATCAACGATCCCGACCTCGTCATCCTCGACGAACCCACCTCCGGCCTCGACCCGCTCGGGTGCCGGCAGATGAAGGACCTCATCCTCGCGCTCGCGCGGCGGGGGAAGACCGTGCTGCTCTCCTCGCACCTCCTCGCGGACGTCGAGGATGTCTGCGACCGCATCGTGATCCTCTACAACGGCCGCGTTCAGGCCGCCGGCCCCATCCGCGAGCTGCTGGAGGAGAAGTCGCGGTGCCGTCTCACGCTGCCGGAGCTGCCGCCGGACGACCTCCGGCGCGTGCTCGCCGCCGCGCGCGAGATCGCGGGCATGGAGCCCGAGGTCGATCACCCGCGCAAGAACCTCGAGACGTTCTTCCTCGAGGTGGTCGCCCGCGCCCGCGAGACGGCGGCGCCGACCGGCGCGCAGGCGTCGTCGGCCGTGGCGGACTACCTGGCCGCGCCCGGCACCCCGGCCCCCTCGCCGGGGGCGTCGAAGGACGAGGTGGATGCGCGTCTCCGGGACCTGGTCCGCCCGCCGCAGGGCGGGCCGCCGCCGCCATGACGCGGATCCCCGCCATCGCCGCGGTGACGGTGCGCGGCGCCGTCCGGTCGCGCGTCGTGCTCTCCCTGCTCGCCGTTCTTGCGCTCGTCGTCGTCGGCCTTCCGCTGACCGTCAGGGGCGACGGCACCGTCGGCGGCCTCGTGCAGGTGCTGCTGGGCTACACGCTGGAGTTCGCCGGGATCCTGCTCTCCATCGCGATCGTGTGGGCGGGCTGCGGGGCCGTGTCGCTCGAGGTGCGCGACCGGCAGATCCACCTGATCGCCGTCAAGCCGGTGACCGCCCTCGAACTGTGGGCCGGCAAATGGCTCGGGCTCGTCGCGCTGCTCGCCTTCCTCTACGCGGCGGCCGGCGCGGGGGTCTACGCGATGCTCCGCTGGACGACGCGCGACGCGGCGCTGCCGGCGGAGGACCGGACCCGGCTCCGCGACGAGGTCCTCGTGGCGCGCCGCGCCATCGCGCCGCGGGTGCCGGACACCGACCCCGCCGCGCGGGAGAAGTTCGACGCCGACCGCGCCGCGGGGCGCGTGCCGACGGACGCGCCCCTCGACCAGGTCTTCGCCATGTACCGCGCCGAGGCGCGCGTCGCGGCCTTCGCCGTGGCGCCCACCGGCCGCCGCACGTTCGAGTTCCGCCTTCCCGGCGGCGCGCCGGCCGACCGTGCCGCGCACTTCCGGTTCCGATTCGTGAAGTCGATGCTCGACCTCGAGTCGGTCGCCGGCGCGTGGGTCTTCGCCGCGCCGGGCGGGGCGGTCCGCCACGAGGTCGCGGGGCAGTGGAAGCCGGGGAGCGTCCAGTCCCTCGCGATCCCCGGCCGCGCGCTGGCGGGTCTCGACGCGGTGGAGGTGACCTTCGAGAACCGCGACCCCTCCGCGGCGGCCGCGTACTTCGATCCCGACGACGGGCTGCGGCTGCTCGTGCATCGCGGCGGCTTCGCCGGCAACTACCTCCGCTCGCTGCTCGCTCTCCTCCTCCAGGCGGCCTTCCTGGCGGCGATCGGCCTGACCGCCGGCTCGCTGCTGTCGATGCCCGTCGCCTCCTTCGCCTCGCTGGCGGTCGTCCTCGCGACGCGGCTGACGGGGACCATCGCCGGCTTCGCGCGCGACGGCCCGGTGCTCTTCCAGGGCGCCGGCCCGGCGGAGGGCTGGGCCGCCGCTCTCGAGCGGGCCTACCAGGCCTATTTCGTCGCGTTGACGTGGATCACGGCGCCGCTGCGCGGCACCGACGCGCTGGAGCGGCTCGCGACGGGTCAGCTCGTCGGCTGGGGCGAGGTCGCGCGCATGGCGCTTCTGCAGATCGGCGTCGGCTGCGGCGTGCTGGCCGTCGCCGGCGCGTGGCTGTTCCGGCGGAGGGAACTCGGGGCGGCGCAGGGATGAGGGTTCGGATTCCAGGTGTCAGGGGTCAGGGCCGGACGGGCGCGCGATGCTTCGCGGGTCCCGTCCGGGTCCGCGTTCCCGCGGCGGGGATGGCCGCATGAGGTTCCTGGGATCCATCGCGTGGCTCGGGGTGGCCGCCGCGGCGCTGGTCGGCGCGGGCGGGATGCATCCGCGGCTGCTCGAGGCGCGCCGCGCCGCCGAGCTCAACCAGGGCGACCCGCTCGAGAACGCGCCGCCGCTCGTCGCGTTCACCACGGTCGCGCTCGGCGGCTTCCGCGGGCTGGTCGTCGACCTGTTGTGGATGCGGGCCTCCGAGCTGCAGGACAAGGGCCGCTACTTCGAACTCGTGCAGCTCGCCGACTGGATCACCAAGCTCCAGCCGCGCTTCGCGTCGATCTGGGCCTACCACGGCTGGAACCTCGCCTACAACGTCAGCGTCATGCTCGCGGACCCCGCCGAGCGGTGGCGGTGGGTCCGGCACGGCATCTCGCTGATGCGCGACGAGGGCATGGCCTACAACCCCGGCAGCGCGCTGTTGCACCGGGAACTGGCCTGGATCTTCCAGCACAAGCTCGGCATGGACATGGACCAGGCCCACATCCACTACAAGCGCCAGTGGGCCGCCGAGATGCAGGCGCTCTTCGGCGGTCCGCGGCCGGACCTCGAGGCCCTCGCCGCCGCTCCCGCCGCTCCCGCGGGGCTGCTCCGCGACCCGGCCGTCGCGGCGCTCGCCGCCGAGCTTCGCGCCGCGGGCGTCGATCCCTTCTCGGTGCGCGTCCTCGACCCGGCCCCGCTCCCCGACGCGCTGCGCGCGCGGGTGTCCGACGCGCCGGAAGGCGCCGCGTTGCGGACCTTTGTCCGCGCCCGCCGGATGCGCGAGGTCTACAAGCTCGATCCCGCGCGCATGCTCGAGGTCGAGCGGAACGTCGGCGCCCGGCTGGAGTGGCGCCTGCCGTCCCCGCACGCCATCTACTGGGCCGCCGCCGGCTTGGAGTTCGCGCGCACGCAGTTCGACGAGGTCTCGCTGCGCCGGCAGATCTTCCAGTCCCTCGGCGACGGCTTCCTGCGCGGCCGGCTGACGCTCGACCCGGACCGCGACCTCTTCGTGGTTTCGCCGAACCTCGACCTCCTCCCGGCCGTCCGGGCCGCCTACGAGGAATCGCTGCGGCGTCATCCCGGCGAGCCCACCCTCCGCCAGGCCCACCGGAACTTCCTGATCGACGCGGTCATGATCTCCGCCACCTACAACCGCATGCAACAGGCCCGCGAGTTGTACGCGGAGCTGAACCGCCTCTATCCGTCCGGCGCGCCGGAGACGGTCGAGGCCTACATCGCCTCCACGTGGGCCAGCCATGTCGACGATCTCGACACCGCCCAGGCGCTTGCCGCGGTCGAGGCCGCCCTCTACCAGGCCGCGTTCTGGAAGATGCTCGGCGACGACGAGGTCTCCGCCGGCCACGAGCAGATCGCGAGCCTGTGCTGGCGCGCCTTCATGGACCGCCGGCTCGACCCGGAACTGCGCGAGCGCACCGGGATCCCGCCGATCGAGACCATCCGCGACCGCGCCGTGGAGCGCGTCCGCGCCGAACTCGGCGCCGGCGGCGCGCGGAAGTGAACGGCCGAGCGGAGAACCGACCCGACCGCCGTTGACGCGCATCGCGCGGATGACCGCTGCGCTCGCAGCGGATCCCGCATGGACCGGTATCCCGGCGTCGGAGCCGGCGGATCACCGCACGCGGCCGACGAAGACTTCGCGCTGAGCCGTCTGCGGCCACGGCAGACCGGCGATTCGCACGACGGGGCCTACTTGATCACCTTCAGGTTCCGGAAGCCGGCGGAGTCGCCGAAGACGAGGAGGTTCATGCCTGATTTCGGGGTGCCGAGGACGTCGTGGGTGGCCCGGAGGACCGTGTCGTTGACCTGCGCGACGGTTTCGTTGCCCTTGAACGTGACGCGCACCGGGTACCAGATGCCCTTCTCGAGCGCGAGCGGCTTCCGCGCGAGGGGTTCGGTCTTGGACTTGTCCTCGCCGGCGGCTGGGTTCTTCGTGATGCCGGCGTACGTGCGCCCAACCTCGATGCGGAAACTCCTCTTGCGGCCGTCGCATTCCATGCGCAGGGAATGGCGGTCCGCGCCGCGGAAGCAGATCTCGTACTGGATCACGCCGTCGGCCAGGTCGACCGGGCCGTGCAGGCAAGCGCCCTGTTCGGCCTTGCCCTTCTGCACCGCCCATACACCGCCGTCACGGGCGGCCCATTCGCCGTGCGTGACGGCCCACGGCTTGCCCGGCATGGCTGCGAAGGACTCCTCCAGCGCCACGGTGCCCTCGGCCGGCGGCAGAACCGCGACCTTCGGCGCGGGCGGATCGACGACCGGCGGAAGCGTGCGGCTGAAGCCCCCGTTGCGGTAGCGGTTCAGCAGCGCGCGCAGCTCCTTCACGACCTCCGGGTGCGCGGCGCTGACGTCCTTCGTCTCGGCCGGATCGGCGACCGTGTCGTAAAGCTGCTCGCGGTACTGCTCGGCGCGCGTCTTGCGCGCGCCCGCCTTGGTCTCATCGACCGGCACGCCTTCGATCCACTTCCACGGGCCCTTCCGGATCGCGAAGACGCCGTCGGCACTGTGGACGATGATGTCCTCGCGCGGCGTCGCCGCCGCGTCGCCGAGCAGCGCGGGCAGGAAGCTGCGGCTGTCCTCGGCGCCGACGGAGGCGGCCGGCAGCGGCTCGCCGACGATCCCGGCGGTGGTGGCGAGGATGTCGGCCAGGCTGATGGTCAGGGGACAGGTGCTCCCGGCCGCGACGCGCCCGGGCCAGCGGACGAAGAACGGCACCTTGAAGCCGCCCTCCCACACGTCGTGCTTTCCGCCGCGCAGCGCACCGTTGACCTTCAGGCCGGCCAGGTAGGCGGTGTGCTGGAGGTTGTTCGTGATCGTCGGCTTGAAGACGCCGCCGTTGTCGCTGGAGAAGAGGACGAGCGTCTTGTCCGCCACGCCCTTGCGGTCCAGCGACTCCAGCACGCGGCCGACGCTGCGATCGAGTTCGTGGATCCAGTCGCCGTAGGGTCCGGCGGCGCTCTTCCCGGCGAGATCGTCGTCCGGCGTGACCGGGTTGTGGACGGCGACGGGCGTGAAGTAGAGGAAGAACGGCTTCCCGGCGGGCTGCTTCTCCATCCACGAAATCGCCTTGTCCGTGAGTTCATCCATCACGCGCTTGTTCTTCCGGCGCGGCGCATCGAGATCGAGGATGTTCGCCCGGGCATTCTCCATGTCCTCGGGTCCGTAGGTCGCCTGGTAGTTGTCGTCGTCGTGCGCCGGGCCGGGGAGCTTCATGCCCTCGGGGATCTTCCCGCTGCGGAGACCGAAGACGAACCGGTTCTCGACGAAGACGCCGGTGAGGTCGCCGTGGTTGGACGGGACGCCGAAATGGTAGTCGAAGCCGACGTCCAGCGCGCCCGGAGAGAGCTCCGCGGTGTAATCGGTCCGCCACTTTGGGGAGTCGTCCGCCGTGCCGTAGCCGAGGTGCCACTTGCCGACGGCGGCCGTCGTGTAGCCGTGTTTCTTGAGCAACGAGGCCATGGTCAGCCGGTTGGTCTCGATGTGCAGCGGCGAGAACGTGCCGAGAACCTCGCTCTTGAGCGACGTGCGCCAGCAGTAGCGGCCGGTCATCACCGAGTAGCGCGTCGGCGAGCAGACCGACGAGGTCGTGTTGGCGTCCGTGAAGCGGCGGCCCTCGCGAGCGAGGCGGTCCAGCGCGGGCGTGCGGATCAGCTTCGGGTCCGCGCCGGTGGCGCCGGTGCTCCCGTAGCCGAAGTCGTCGGAGAGGATCAATACGATGTTCGGCCGGTCGGCCGCCGTCGCGAGCAGGCCGGCGGCCAGGGCGATCGTTGCAGCGAGGTTCAGGGTCTTCATGCCGGCATGATGGTTCCGGCAACGCTCCGTGGCAAGCGCGGCGGAGGCGCGGAGCACAGAACCCAGCATCCAAAGTCCAACAACTCACAGCCAGCCGCCGTTGGTTGTTGGCTGTTGGTTGTTGGATGTTGAGTGCGACTGGCCTAGCCTGTCGTCATGAACCGGATACTACGTCGGCTGGTCCTCGTCGCAGGCTGCGCGGCGGCTGCGGGGTGCGGCGAACGCGCGGCAGGGGTGCCGCCGGCGGAGGGCATCGTCGTCGAGGCGGAGGACATCGCGCGCCCGTCGGACGCGTGGCGGCGCGACGAGCGGCGGGAGGACCGGTGGATGCTCTGGACGCGCGAGGACGACATCGGGAGGAAGCGCTCGCGCGGCGCGGTGATGGCGTCGCCGTCCGTCGCGAAGGACCGCGCGTCGCCCGCCGAGGGCGCCCCGCCGCTGCACTGCGTGGTGACGAACCTCGCGCCGGGCCCGTACCGCATCTTCCTCAGCGGGCCCGGCCGGCCGCTGGCCTACTCGCCGGACGGCGGACGGTGGGTGCGGTACGAAGGCGGCGAACGGATGCTCGGGCCGGTGGACCTGCCGGACGGCCGCTTCGAGATCTGGATCGACGACCGGTACGCCGCGCCCGGGGGCAACCCCGGCCCCGGCTACTTCGACTACATCCGCTTCCTGCCGATGACGCGCGACGAATTCCGCGCCGGCGGGCCGCGTCCGCTGCTGCCGCCGCCGCTGGAGTTCCGCGACTTCGCCGCGGGGTGCACCCGGACCGGCGCCGTCAGCCTGTGCTGGACCACGTCGCTCGCGGTCGAGGGACAGCGGCTGACCTGCACCTCCGGCGACGGCCCGGCGCGCGATCTCGCGGTCGAGGGCGGCCCCGGTCGCAACCACCGTGTCCTGCTCGATGGCTTGGACCCGGCCCGCGAGTACCGGGTGAGGATCCTCGCCGACGACGCCGGAAAGCCCGTCGAATCGGAACCCTTCCCCTTCCGCGCCGCGCCGCCGCGTCCGCCGGACACCGTCGCGCAGACGATCCCGCTCTCCGTGACCGAGCCGACGGCCGTGCCGCGCGGCCGTGCGCCGGCCGTGATCGGCATGCCCTTCGCGCGCGGGACGCTGGCGCAGCCCGGCGACCTGCGGCTGCTCGACGCGGGCGGCGCGGAGACGCCGCTGCAGGCGGAGGTGTTCTCCCGCTGGCCGGACGGCTCCGTGAAGCTCGCGACGCTGTCGTTTCCCGTGAACGCTCCGACCGGCGCGGCGGCGGTCTGCCGGCTCGAGACGCGTCCCGGCGGCGGCGCGGGCGCGGCGTCCGGCCGCGTCACGATCCGCGTCGAAGAGACCGCCGATGCCTGGCGCATCCGCGGCGAGGGGCTCCAGTTCGATCTCGGGAAGACGGTCCCCGCGCTATTCGTCAACGTCGGCTTCGACCGCGACCGCGACGGCACCGTCTCGGCGGCCGAGCGCGTTGCGGCGGCGCCGCGGCTCGCAAACCTGCGGCTGCAGACGGCGGACGACGCCAACCTCACCTGCGGCGCCCCGGAGCGTTTCGAGGTGGAGTGCAACGGTCCCGTGCGCGCGGTGCTGCGCTGGTCAGGGCCGCTCGTCGACGAGGCGGGCCGGCCCGGCTGGGCCTACGTGATCCGCGCGACGCTCTTCGCCGGCATCCCGGAGATGCGCCTCGATGTGACGGTCATCAACGACAACCCGGAGCCGAAGTACCGAGAGGTGAAGTCGCTCGCGCTCCGCGTGCCGGTCGAGGGCGGGGGCGGGGTCCGCGGCGCGCTGGGCGGCCGGGCGCCGGTCCCGGTCGGGAGCGCCGACGGCATCTGGGTGCTGCAGCAGGACGAGCGCCGCGTGCGTCTGTGGGATGCCGACGCGCCGGCGGAGCGGGTCGAGTCCGGCGTGGCCGTCGCGGCCGACGCAAAGGCGCGGGTCCTTGTCGCGATGCGCGACTTCCGCGGGGCCTATCCCTCCGGTTTCGCCGTGAAACCCGACGGCCTGCACGTGCGCCTGCTCCCGCCGTTGCCCGGCGACGCCTATGACGATGCGAACGCGCTGGAACGGCTGCGGCTCTTTGGCTGGTGCCGCGGAGGGCGCTACGTGGTCAAGGCCGGACAGGCGATCCGCAAGGAGATCGTCGTCCGCTACGGCGCGGCCGACGACGCCACCGATCCGGCGGCCTTCGCCGGCTGGGCGGACGCGCCGCTGTTGCCCCAGGCGCCGCCCGGGCACCTGTGCGGCAGCGGACTGCTGTCGCGGCGGATCCTCCCGAGGACGCCCGGGCTCTGGGACGCCTACGAGCGGTCCTTCGAGGCCGGCTTCCGCGCGAGCCTGGAGGACCGCGAGAAGCAGCGGACATGGGGCTGGATGCACTTCGGCGACTGGTTCGGCGAGCGGCTGCTGAACTACGGCAACAACGAGTACGACATGGCGTGGGCGATGGCGCTGCAATGGGCGCGCACGGGCGACCGGCGGCTCCTCGACCGCGGCCTCGAGATGGCGCGGCACCACAGCACGGTCGACACGGTCCATGGCCGCTTCTCCGACGCTTGGAACGGGCTGGTCTACGAGCACAGCTTCAATCACGTCGGCCTGGACATCGCGCGCGACGATCCACGGCTCGTGGAGAGGCTGCTGGCGAAATACCTGGCTGAGTTCGGCGCCGGCATGCTCGGCGGAGCGATCGACCGGCAGGGGCATGTCTTCCAGCCCGGCAACTGGATCTGCGCCGCGCTGACCGGCGACGGCTGGCTGCGCGAGGTGGCGACACGCGTGTGCGACAACCAGGCCGCGCGCCTGACGCCGTCGTTCGATTTCAGCATCGAGCGAGCCGGCGGCTGGCCGATCATCAACATGTCGATGGCGCATCACTTCAGCGGGGATCCGTACTATCTCAACGCGGCGCGCATCATGGTCGAGCGGGCGCTGGAGCGGCAGGATCCCGCCAGCGGAGGCTGGCTGCACCGGCATTCGGGCAACGAGTCCGGCGGCGAGACGGGCATGGGGGGCAAGGCCTTTGCGGTGGCGATCCTCGCGCACGGCCTGCTGCGCCACCTCGAGCAGGAACCGCGCCCGCGTCCCGATGTCGAGCACATGCTTGTGCGCGGCGCCGATTTCCTGCGCGACCACGCGTGGGTCCCCGGCCAGGGCTTCCGCTACATCAGCCACCTGAAGTACCACGCGGACAAGCCGCGGCGCGGCGCCACGGAGGGCATGAACGCCGAGCTCGTCGCCTTCGCCTACGAGAAGACGCGCGATCCGAAGTACCTGGAGTTGCTGAACGACATGCTCGCCGGCCATTTCGACAAGCCGCCCAGCGGGAACGGCAAGTCGTTCAGCCAGTCCGTGCGCCAGACCGTCTTCGGCCTCGACCGGATGACGAAAGCAACCTCCAACAGCCTACCTCCAACCCTCATCATCCAATGATGGAGGGCCGAGCTATGCGAGGCCGAAAAGGGTGTCACGGAGCGCAAGGTCCGGGCTCGCGGTAGCTCGCCCCTCCAATAGGCGCAGTCGTGGGGCAGGCGCTCCGGCCTGCCTTCGCCTACGAGAAGGCGCGCGATCCGAAGTGCCTGGAGTTGCTGACGACATGACCAATTCAAACTCCAACAGCCTACCTCCAACCCTCATCATCCAATGATGGAGGGCCGAGCTACGCGAGGCCGAAAAGGGTGTCACGGAGCGCAAGGTTCGGGCTCGCAGTAGCTCGCCCCTCCAATAGTCACAGCCGTGGGGCAGGCGCTCCGGCACGCCTTCGCCTTCGAGAAGACACGCGATCCGAAGTGCCTGGAGTTGCTGAACGACATGACCGATGCAATCTCCAACAGCCTGCCTCCAACCCCAGACACTCAATGATGGAGGGCCGAGCTACGCGAGGCCGGAAAGGGTGTCACGGAGCGCAAGGTCCGGGCTCGCAGTAGCTCGCCCCTCCAATAGGCGCAGTCGTGGGGCAGGCGCTCCGGCCTGCCTTCGCCTACGAGAAGACGCGCGATACGAAGTACCTGGAGCTGCTGACGACATGACCATTGCGATCTCCAACAGCCTACCTCCAACCCAAACACTCAATGATGGAGGGCCGAGCTACGCGAGGCCGGAAAGGGTGCAATGGGCGCGGCGACCGTGGTCGCGCTTGCGCTCGCCCCAGGAACTCCGTTCTTGAGAACTCCACGACATCTGTCCGTTTTGTCCTTGCATCCTCCGCGGCCTTTGCATAGACACCCCGGCTGGGTTGTGGGAATTCGCCGTTCACCATAGGGAGGAGCACCGCTCATGGATATCGAGAAGGTCCAGACTATCGTCGTCGACGCGATCACCCAGTTCGGGTTCAAGATACTTGCCGCCATCGCGTTTTGGATTGTCGGCCGCTGGCTGATCGGCCGCGTCGTGGTGCTCTTCGGCGCCGTGATGAAACGCAGCAAGATCGACCCGACGTTGACGAACTACTTGGGCTCGATCATGTCGGTCCTGCTCAACCTCGCGCTGATTCTGGGCATCCTCGGCTACTTCGGAATCCAGACAACCTCTTTCGCTGCCATGCTGGCCGGCGCCGGTTTGGCGATCGGCGCGGCTTGGAGCGGCATGCTCAGCAATTTCGCCGCCGGCGCCTTCATGCTCGTGTTGCGGCCTTTCAAGGTGGGCGACTTCGTGCAGGTCGGGGGCATGGTCGGCACCATCCACGAATTGGGGCTGTTCGCTACCACCCTGGTCACCCCCGACAACGTCTTGACGCTGGTCGGTAACGGCAAGATCTTCAGCGACACGATTCAGAATTTCTCAAGCCAGCCCGTGCGGCGCGTGGAGCGCACCGCGCAATTGGCCGGCAGCGTGGATGCGCTGGATGCCATCGCCCGTTTCAAGGCGGCCGTGGCAAAGATCCCCAACGTGGCTGTGACCCCGGCTCCCGAGGTTAACGTTCTCGACATCAATCTGTTGGGTGCCGTGATCTCGGTGCGGCCCTATTGCCATACCAACCACTATTGGCAGGTCTATTTCGACACCAACGAGGCCATCATCCGGGTCTGCAAGGAAGCCGGCTGGCCGGCGCCCACGCCGACGCAGATCCTGAAGTCCGTTTCCGGCTGATCCCGACAAGAGATCGCGTCCCGGGCGGTTCTTCGCCCTTCGGGCTTCGCAGGGCAGGCGCGCCCTGGGGATCCGGCGATTGGGCCCCTGTCCCCATCCGCGGCGTCCGGCGGCTTTGTCGCGCCGGCGCGCCATGCCCCGGCTCCGTCAGCAGCCGGAAGGCGAGGAACGGCCACCACGGCTTGACGATGAAGCTGAAGGCGCGAAGTCTCGTGGATCTGCCGCGGAACGCACGGTAGCCCGCGTCGTCACCCCGCCCGTGGCTCATCTCACGCCCCGCGGACCTCCTCGCGGTAGTCCGAGGGCCACCGGCCGGCATGGCGGCGGAAGGCGCGGCTGAAGGAGGCGGCCGTGGCGTAGCCGCAGGCGCGGGCGACGTCGGCGATGCGCCGCGTGCGGTCCGCGAGCAGGGAGCGCGCGGATTGCATGCGCACGCGGACGAGTTCCTCGCGGACCGTGCGCCCGAGCGCCCGCTCGAAGCGGCGGTCGAGCGTGCGGCGAGAAACGCCGAGCGCCTCGGCGATCTGCTCCGAGCCGACCAGGTCGCCCGCCTGCGCGCGGACCCGCTGGACGGCCGACCGCACGAGGTCGTCGTCGACGGCGACCGTGTCGGTCGAGCCGCGCGCGGCGATGCCGACCGGCTCGATCCGGACGTGCGGCGTCGCGATGCGGCGTCCCGCCATCGCGGCGTCGAGCATGCGCGCGGCCTCGAAGCCGATGCGCGGGGTCGGGAGCCGCACGCTCGAGAGCGTCGGCCAGCTCACCTCGCACATCAGCTCGTCGTCGCCGATCCCGAGCACGGCGACCTGCTGCGGCACCGCAATCCTAGCCCAGCGGCAGGCGGTCAGAACGCGTTCGCCGAGCTTGTCGTCGAAGACCAGAAGCCCAACGGGCTTCGGGAGCCCCCGCAGCCAGCGCATCATCGGCCCGAGGCCCGACTCACCCTCGGCGACGGGGTCGGCGAAGGCCGGCAGTCGCGCGTGCGCCGCGTCTCCCGTCCGCCGTCGGACGACACGGAGGTCGTCCCTCCAGCCCTCGGCGCCCGGGGTCGGTGGATGGCCGGGCTCCGTCCCGGCCGTTCCGCGCGGCGGACGCGACGGAGCCAGGGCCGCCAGCGCGGCCGCAAAGCCGGCGCGGCGCTCCTCCGAGGCCGTGCGCCCCGCGACGCCGCAATACCCGAAGCGGCGCAGGCCCGCCTGGACGAGGTGCTCCGCCGCGAGACGCGCGACGGCGGCGTTGTCGATGCTGACGGTCAGGCCGATCGCCTGCTCGCCGCGCGCGGTATCGACCAGCGGGATCCGCAGGCGCCGGGCGGCCCCGACCAGCCAGCGGTCCGCGATGTAGGCGAGGATGCCGTCCGGCCGCAGCCGCGCGACCTCGCGGGAC
>Ga0194113_10002838_pt1 | contig 23398 bp, 16 predicted proteins | sample TA2MahC200mmetaG_FD_146193 | JGI IMG/M metagenome (GOLD analysis project Ga0194113, IMG submission 146193) | Freshwater microbial communities from Lake Tanganyika, Tanzania - TA2015017 Mahale Deep Cast 200m | ecosystem: Environmental > Aquatic > Freshwater > Lake | place: Tanzania: Lake... | reverse complement strand
TAGGGCGTCGGGCAGGCCGGGATTGTGGGGAAGGATGGCGATCTTCTTGCCCTTCAGGCGTTCGGGCGACACATCGAGGTCGCTGACGACGGCGTAGGCGAGGCCGAGGCGGTCGAGGGTGTCGGCCACGGCCTTCGTGAAGACGGCGACGGATTGGGCTTCGTCGGGGCGGGTCTTCGCCGCCGATTCGCCTCGGATGATGGCAATCGGCGCGTCAGCGCCGAGGAGGCCGAGGTTGGCGATGTAGAACTCGGTGTCAACGTCCTTGCCCCGCCAGGCGGAGACGCGCAGGGTGTCCACCGCGCCCCAGCCGGCGGGGGTGCCTTCCATTCGGGTGTCGGTCTTGTCAATCTTCACGCGGCACCACTGGCCGGCGACCTCAGGCGAAAAGCCTGTGGCGTACCAGCCGTTACCACTATGCAGGTAGAGGCTGAAGTGGGAGACGGGCGAGGCGTCGGCGCAGAAGAGGTCGAACTGGAGTCCCTGGCAGGCCGTGAGGTCGAGCTTCAGCTCGCGGTCCCAGGAGGCGCGGTCGTGCTTTGTGCCCTTGAAGTTGCAGGGCAGGCGGAGTGCGCGGCGACCGTCGAGTGTGACGGCCTCAGCGGGGGCAGTGCCCCACATGGCCTTCCAGGCGGCGGGCTGGGCCAGGTCGTCGGCGGGCGGGTAGTCGGCCTTCGGCGGTGCGGGCGGGGCGGCGGCGAGGAGCAGGGCACACGCGGCGGCGATGGCAACCATAGTGGCCTCCAGGGATCGTAGCGACCGGCGGCTCGCCCGCCGCCTCTGACTGCGGAAGGGACACGCGAGCCGCGCCTCCCTACACCGGCGCATTATACCCCTGGCGCCGGGCCTGATTCAAGGCCGGGCAGAGACCAAGGTGCGTGTGATCCCCCACGGCGGGGGCGTTCTGAGCCTCCGAAGGAGGCTGAGGACAGCGATGCCTAGCTCGCAGGAGATTCCACGCGCCCCCGCGCCCGCGCAGGCTTGACTCGGGCTGCGCGCATGTACACACTGCATGCGCATGAAGGACGCAGGCCGTGCGAACGAATGTAGTTCTGGATCACGAGCTGATGGCGCGAGCCGCTGTCCGCTTGCCCCCCGGCCCTCAGCCCTTCTTGGCTTTCTTTGGGGACTTGCCCATGAGGGCGAGAGCAGGAGGAGGATGAGCGCGCCTGCGAACGCGGCGATGAGGTCCTCGAGGTTCACCTCGATCTTGCCGAGCAGCCCCAGGTTGATGTGAAGCAGGGAGAACAATCCCCCGCCAATCAGCGCTCCCACCAGCCCGACGAACAGGTTCAGCCCAAAGCCGAAGCCGCTACGCTTGCGCATCACCAGGGCGCCCACAAGCGACCCCGCGAGCGCGCCGACGAGGAGGAACGACACGATCTGGCTGGCGTTCATGGTCCAACTCCGTCACGGGAAAAACAACGGCCTGGGGCCGTCCCAGGCCATTGCCCAGCCCAAGCCACACGCGTCCGGGGGGCGAGGCTCATTCCTCCTCGTCCACGTCCAGTTCCTCGAAGTCCTCCTTGCTCGCCCCGCAGTCGGGGCACACCCAGTCCTCGGGCAGGTCCTCGAAGGGGGTGCCGGGCGACACGTTGTTGTCCGGGTCGCCCTCGTCGGGGTCGTAGATGTAGCCACAGAGCGTGCAACGCCACTTGCTCATGCTCGCGCCTCCTTTTCAACATGCCGCACCCAGTGCGGCCCACAGTCCGTGGCAACCACCTTCGGGTGCAGTAACGCATTTGCGCGGCTGGGCACACCTTATTGAACCGAGCGGTTCCGCGGTCGGTTCAACAATAAGGGCTCGGTCTGCCCACGCTTTGGCCGGTGGTGCCGAGAAGAAACCAAACCCAGGGAGGCTGGGTTTGCCTTCTAGTGTGCCCAGCCGCGCAGATACGTTACTGCACCCAGCACTTTCCGGCCACTTGGCCGTGCGGCAAGACAATGAAGCGCAGAAGGGGCGGCTTGTCAACAGGTTTTTTTGCGCTCCGGGCGCTTTTTTCGGCCTGGAGGCCCCGCGGGCGATTTTTCGCTTGACAGCCCGCTGTGGAGCGCTATACTAGAGGCATCCCCGCAGAGGCACTCTCCCCGTCAAAGGACCGGTCTTCCCGTGGACCTCTATAGCGCGCTCGGGCTGGCGCAGGAGCCGTTCTCTACCACGGCTGACCCCGCCTTCATGTACGCCTCGCAGGAACACCGTGAGGCGCTGCTGCGCCTCCAGCTCTCGCTGCGGCAGCGCCGCGGCCTCAACGTGATCATCGGCGACATCGGGGTGGGCAAGACCACCCTCTGCCGCAAGCTCTACGACGAAATCGCCCGCGAGGACGGCTACGTCATCCGCGTGGTGGACGACCCCTCCTTCCGCTCCGAGTTCCAGTTCATGGCCTACCTCCTCCACGCCTTCGGCGTCCCGCGACAAGGGCGCTCAGGCTATGACTTCAAAGAGTGCTTCCGCACCTTCCTACTCGACATGGTCGAGAAGGGGCAGACGCCCATCCTGCTCGTGGACGAGGGGCAGATTCTCTCGCCCGCCATCCTCGAAATGATCCGCATGTTCCTGAACTTCGAGACCGACAAGTTCAAGCTCCTCCAGCTCGTGATCTTCGCGCAGATCGAGCTTCTCGACCGCCTCCGCACCCGCCGCAACTTCCTCGACCGCATCGCGCTCCGCTACATCCTCAACCCCCTCCAGGAGCACGAGGTGGCGGAGATGATCAACTACCGCCTCACCGTGGCCGGCTACACGGGCGAGCGGCCGCTTTTCACCGACGAAGCGATCCACGCCATCTACGAAGCCACGGGCGGCCTCCCCCGGCCCATCACCATGCTCTGCCACAACGCCCTCGAGTACATCGTCCTCAACGAGCGCGAGATCGTGGACTGCGAGGTGGTCGGCCGCTGCGTCGAGCGCGAGGCCGTCTTCGCCGCGGCGCCAGTGGCGTGAACGCAGAAGTGGATGAATGGATGGGTGGATGAATGGATGATTGCCAGACCAGCCAAGCCATCTCTCTCTCATTCATCCATTCATCCACCCATCCAATCATCCTCTCTCCCCTTCGGGGCCTAGCTTAGGAGCAAGCCAGAGCCATGTCCACCAAAGCCGCCGCCGTTGCCGCCTCCGACCGCGAGCTGACCGCGATGGAGCGCCTGCTCAGCCTCAACCGCCGGGCGCCCGGCCCCCGGGCCGCGGCCGAGGTGCGCCAACTCCCCATCGCCCAGCTCCGACCCAACCCCCTCCAGCCCCGCAAGGCCCTCGACGAGGAGGCCCTCGCCGAACTCGTCGAGTCCATCCGCGCCCGCGGCCTCATCCAGCCCCTCATCGTCCGACCCGTGCCCGACGAGCCGGATGCCTTCGAGATCGTCGTCGGCGAGCGCCGCTGCACCGCCGCAGGACGCGCCGGCCTTGATACCGTCCCCTGCATCGTCCGCAAGCTCGACGACCGCGAGGCCTTCCTCCTCTCCGTCGCCGAAAACGTCGCACGCGAGGACCTCAACCCCCTGGACGAGGCGGTCGCCTACCGCCGCATCCTCGACGAGGGCTACGCCGCCAACCAGGGCGAGGTCGCCGCTCTCGTCGGCGTCCACCGCACCCGCGTCAACCACAAGCTCCGCCTCCTCAACCTCGACGAGCGCATCCAGAGCCACGTCCGCTCCCAGCCCCCGTCCGCCATCTCCCTAACCCATCTCGAAGAGTTGGCCCGCCTCCAGCCGGGCGACGCCCAGCACGCGCTCTACCTGGCCGCCATCGAGCGCGCCATGTCCACCCGCGAGCTCCGCGCCCGCGTGGACGCCCTTCTCCGTCCCGCCTCGCCGCCCGCCGTCTCCAAGAGCATCATCGCCTTCGACCACGGCGTCCGAGTCGGCATCTACCCCACCAAATACACCGTCCGCTTCCCCCGTGCCGCCGACGAGCCGGTGGACCTCCCCCGCATCGCCGCCGACCTCGAGCGCCTCCTCGCCGAGCTCAAGGCCCGCCTCCACGCCCACGCCTGACCCCAACCCGCGTCATCCACCGCCTGCTCCGCAAGCGCCCGGAGGAGCGCTTCGCCCGCGCGGACAGGCTCCTGTCCGAGCTGGCGCGCGTGGAGGCTTGGCTGAGCGCCTCGCCCGCCGACGCGACCCAGGCGATGCCGGTGCGGGTTGCCGGGCCGCGTGCGCGGCCGCGGCGGGGCCGGGGCCGCATCTTGGCCATTGCCGGGGTCGCGGCTGCCTCACTCGTCGCGATCATCCTCGCCTCGCGGCCGGGCCAGCCGCCTCCAAGCGTCCTTGTCCCCGAGGACCCCAAGCCCAAGCGCGTGATCGCGCCGCGCGACGACGATGGCGAGCCGCACAAGCCCTTGAAGCCCGTGACCGAGACCGTCGCGCGGCCCACGCCCCCCGCCAAGCCCAACCCTCCGCCCCCGCCACCCGAGGTCCGCGGGCCGTTCCACGGCGCGCTCAAGCCCCTGCCCGATGGGCGGGTGGAGCTTCGCTACGATTTCGCCGACCCCGCCGAACTGCAGGACTGGCGTCACGCCACCGGCGGGCAGCCGTCCATGGCCGACGGCGAGGTGCGCTTCGGCGGACCGGGCGGCAACTGCATCATGTTCCTCGCCCCCTTCACCGGCGACATCGAGCTCGCCGGCACCTGGCGCGTCACCAAGGCCTTCCAGCCCGAGTGCGATTGCAGCGTGAACTTCTGCAATGCCGGCGAGCACTACTATGGCGTGTCCCTGGCCAGCTACGAGCAGAAGATTTTCAAGGACAACGGGTGGAACCGCCTGCGGCACCGGCCGGCCAAGTGCCCCGACGGCGTCGCACACACCTTTCGCATCCTCCGCGTCGGCACCTCTATCAAGGTCTGGGTGGACGGCGAGTTCTGCATCGAGGCGAACGACCGCGACTACACGGCCGGCTCGCTCGGGCTGGGCGCCTGGTTCACCGCCACGGCCATCGAGGAGTTCCGCATCACGGGCCGCCTCGACCCCGCCTGGCTCGCCTCGAACCCCGCCGCCGGCGCACAGCTCGAGGCCGCGGCAGACTGGGACGACCCGGCGCCCCGCCAGAGCAAGGAGGGATGGGCCAACCTCGCCCTCCTCCCGCGGGTAGCGGCCGCCGCCTCATCCGTCTGGCGCGACGGCGCCGACCCCCGCTACCAGACCGCGCACCTCCGCGACGGCCTCTACAACAACAAGCACAGTTGGGTCGCCAGGACCGAGCCGTCGTGGGCCGAGATTGACCTCGGCGCGGCCCGCCTCATCCGCCGCGTAGTCCTCACCAACGAGCACACCATCCTGTACAACGACCGCGCGGCGAAGCGCTTCGACATCCTCGCCGCCACCGAGTACAATCCCGACTCCGCGGCGCCCTCCTGGCAGCGCGTCGTCAACTGCACAGGGCCGGCGCTGCACGGCCACAGGGCGTTCGACCTGGCGCCCGTGGTCGCCCGCTGGGTGCGGGTGGTCATCATAGACTCTAGTCGGCCCCCCGCGCGCCTCGACGAGATCGAGGTCTACGGCACCGACTCCGACGACGACGTGCGCCGCTTCCTCGACGACCAGGCCGCAAAGAAGCCCAAGCAATGACGCGCGCAGGTGTCAGAATCCCTACCCACTTCGTGTTGCGAAAGACACGGACAAACGAGTTTGCCCGTGGCACCCATTGACCTCCCGAGGAGAAGCGCGGGTGCCACGCCCAAGCTCTTCCTTGGGCGTGTCTTCTCCACCTTGGCGTCCACCCTTCACTTGCACGCCCAGACGAGTTTGGGCGTGGCACCCGCGCCTCTTGTTTCCGACAGTGCCCTCAGGTTGAGGGGAACGAGGCCCTGTCCACCGGCAACGGGCCGGTTCCGGGCTCGACCCATTCGCGGGCGCTCGACCAATACCAGTCCTCCGGAGCCTGGACAAGTCCCCGGCGGACAGGGTTGTTGTGAATGTACTCCGTGGCCTGCCGAATGGTTGCTGACTTGATGATGTTCCGGTCGTACCCTCCGCCAGCTTGCCAGAACCGGTACGGCTTATCCTTCTGCCCCGTCGCAAGCCATCTGAGCCCCTGCGGATTGTGCCGGCGCAGGTAGAGGACCGCCCTCCGCGCAACCGGTTGCTTGACCGACTTCAGAATGGCCGAGACATCGTATTGCTCTCCGCGAGGCCAGATGAGAATGTGGGCGTGTTCGGGCATGAACACGTAGGCAAGGAGGTCGAAGGCATGCTCGACCTTGGCAGTCAGGATGGCATCCCGGAGGTAGAGCCGCGTCCTATCCCTGCTCAGAAATCGGCGACGCTGGAAGCAGGAGAATGTCAGTTCGTGCGCATTCCCGGGGTCGTTGTACCGCCGACAGGCCTTCCTCACCACCACGCCGTCCATGGTCGGTCCCCATACGCTGCAGGTGCCACGCCCAAGCTGCTGCTTGGGCGTGTCTTCCTCACCCTCGCGTTCACCCCTTGCTCCCACGCCCAAACAAGTCTGGGCGTGGCACCCGAGAGGATCGAAGGCTGCGCGGAGCGGCCCCAGAGAGGTTCAAGCATACCCGGAGTGTTTGCCGGGTGCAATGTCGCTCGCCGTGTTTGCGCTCCGCGATTCAGGTCGCTATCATGCGGGGTAGCTATGTGGTCTGCCATGACGAAGCGGCTTTCCACTTACGGCAGGGGCTCCACGATGGATGAGTTATCCAAGTCCCTCAAGGCAGCGAGCTCGATCAGGACTGACGTCGCACTGATTGCGGCTCTGGGCGTCACCTCGGTTGGCATAGCATGGGCTTGCGCTAAGGCCCTTACGATCGCGGCTACGTGGTGTCTGGGTGGAGCTACAGTGCTAGCCGTGCTATTGCCGGGCCTCGCGCTCCTCCTGCGAACGATCAGACAGTCACCCCTCGAACGAATGATCCAGACTCTACTCGGCGACCCAGCCCTCCGCACGTTCATCGAGCGCCAGTTCCAGTCGGCTGCCGCCGCGATCGAGACCAGTACGCCGCAACGCCAGGCAGCGGAACCCCAGGACATGAGGCTACAGACTTCGTCGGTAAGGCGCATATCTTCGGTCAGGCGACCTAGCCCCCAGCCCCCGGAGACAAGCCAGATTGAATATCTAGTCAGTCAGCTCCAACGCTCTCGCTTCTCTTCCGATCCTGGATCAGCCCTCCGTACTGCCGCCGTGATTTCATTGCTCAGTTCACAAGAGATGTCCACCGACGGACGTGCGCTGGCCTCCTTCCAGTTGGGCAACTACTACCGGTCTATCGGCCAGAACAAGGTCGCCATCGATTGCTACTCATCGGCAGCGAATCTGTTTCCGTCGTGGCCCGAAGCCCATTTCAACCTCGGGATCGCTCTATCCGCTGATGGTCGTTACAGCGAAGCGGCCGGGAGCCTCCGGACGGTTCTCCAGCTGGTCCAAGAGTTGCCGACGGACAACTCTCCGGATCGGTACTTCCTCGGTCGAATCCGTTTCTTCCTTGGGCGTTGTCTTGGGCGTCTTGGTGAGACGCAAGAGGCAAGGACCCACCTGGACGAAGCGGTTGCGCTCCTCCAGCGGAATCCGGAGGATCCAAGGTCAATGGAGGTGCTTCGGTGGGCGCAACAGGAGCTATCATCCATGCGGCGCTGAGGCCCTGTTGAGCAACGACCTCGGAATGGGCATTGAAAGCGAGGGTGAGCATGCGCAGGGTGGCAGCGATTGATGGGCGAGGGCAGTTCGCGGTGATCGAGGAGCCAATCCCCGAGCCAAAGCCGGGGCAGGTGCTCATCGAGGTCGCCGCGTCGCTCATCAGCCCTGGGACGGAGCTTGGCGGGGTGCCGGCTCGGCGGAAGAACCCAACGGATGCCCCGCCCCGGCCCTTCGGCTATCAGAACGGGGGCACGATCATCAAGCTGGGCGAGGGGGTCACGCGGTTCATGGTGGGCGACCGCGTGGCGACGATGGGCGGCGGCTTCGCACTCCACGCCAGCCATACGGTCGCGCCCGTGAACCTCACGGTGCCCATCCCCGAGGGCGTGTCGTTCGAGGAGGCGGCGTTCTGCCACCTGGCCGCGACCGCCCTCCACTGCATCCGCCGAGCCGAGCCACAGTTCGGCGAGAACTTCGCTATCTGTGGCCTCGGCGTCGTAGGGCAGCTCTGCGTGCAGTTCGCCAAGCTCAGCGGCACCCACGTCGCCGGCCTCGACCGCTTTCCGAAGCGCCTCGACATCGCGAAGGCCACGGGGGCCGACGCGGCGTTCAACGTGGCCGAGGGGAACCCCGTGCCGCGCGTCGCCGAGTTCTGCCGCGGCCATGGCCTCGACTGCGGGATTCTCGCCTTCGGCGGGGAGGCGACCGAGGCGGCCAGGCAGCTCTATGAGATGATGAGGCCCGCGCCCGACGGCCATCGCTGGGGTCGCATCGTTGCCGTCGGCGGCGCCCGCGTCACCCTCGGCCTCGCAGCCGACCTGGGGAACGTGGCCATCCGCTCCTCCGCCCGCCCAGGCCCAGGCTACCACGACGACGCCTGGGAGCACGGGGCCGACTACCCGCCCGTCTTCGTCCCCTGGACCACCCAGCGGAACCTCGAGGAGAGCCTTCGCGCCATCGCCGAAGGCACCCTCCGCGTCAAGCCCCTCATCACCGACATCGTGCCCCTTGCCCAGGCCCCCGCCGCCTGCGAGAAACTCGTCTCCTCGCCCGGCGAGGCCATTGGCGTCATCCTGAAACCGTGAGGCGTGAGAAAATGGGGAAGTGCTCGCCCGGTGTCGTGCTTCTCTTGGCCATCGTGCTGGCCTGCGGCGCGTCATTCGCCGCCCGCGCCGCCGAGGCCGTGCGGATCATCTTCGACACCGACATGGACAGCGATTGCGACGATGCGGCGGCGCTGGCGATCCTCCACGCCCTGGCCGACAAGGGGGAGGCCGAGATTCTGGCGACAATGTGCTCGGCCACGCACCCCTTCTCGGCCCCCTGTACCGATGCCATCAACACCTACTACGGCCGGCCCGACCTGCCCATCGGCGTGCCCAAAGGCCCCCCCGCGCACAAGCCCCGCTCGCGCTACGCCGAGCAGATCGCCAAGGAGTTCCCCAACGACGTCCCCCGCGGCGACGCCACGCCCGACGCCACGACGCTCTACCGCAAGCTCCTCGCCGCCCAGCCCGACAAGGCCGTGGTCATCGTCACCGTCGGCGACGTGACGAATCTCCGCTACCTGCTCGAATCCCAGCCCGACGGCCTCTCGCCCCTCACCGGCCGCGATCTGGCCGCGCGCAAGGTGAAGCACTGGGTGTGCATGGGCACCCGCTACCCCGCCGACCGCGACCCCGGCCGCTGGGGCAACTTCAAGCCCGACCCCGAATCCACCGTCCGCGCCGTCGCCGCCTGGCCCACCCTCATCACCTTCACCGGCGGCGGCGAGTTCGCAGACTCGCTCGCCAGTGGCAAGCGCCTCACCGAGCTCCCGAAGGACAACCCCGTCCGCCGAGTCTACGAGCTGTACTTTGGGGGCGAGGCGAAGAACCGCCATAGCGCCGACCCGATCGCCGTGCTCGTCGCCGTGCGCGGCACGGGTGCCCCCTGGAAGCTCGTCACCGAGGGCCACAACCACATCTTCCCCAACGGCACCCACGAGTGGCGGGAGGCCCCGAACAACCCCCTGCACCAGTACATCTCGGCGCTTGAGGAGGACAGGACCGCGCGCCAGGTCGCCGGCGAGATCGAAGCGCTGATGGCGGCCCCGCCGCGTCGCAAGCCGGACCCGCCCGCGGGCGACCGCGGGGTGCGCCGCTGACCATTGCCTGCCCATCGAGAGCGAGCTGGCAGAGACGGGGCCAGGAGCATTCTCCTCCGGCGCGAGTGCGGTAGGGAGCTGCGGGTTTGTGCTCTTTCGCGCGAAAGAGCCAACTCCTGGCCACCACCATGCTGGTGCGCGACAGAGTCACCCCTTCGCCCGGCGCGGCCCCCTGCGTTCACCCTGCGGCCCCCAGGCCCCCACGGCCCAATTCGCCGTGCTCGGGAATGGTGTCAGGTCTTTAGGGCGTGTCGCCCAAAGGGTGAACTCGTTGGGAGTCCCGCCTTCAGGCGGTCTTCTCCTGCCCCAATCCGCCTAAGGGCGGGACTCCGAACGGGTCTATCCCCCTGAAGGGGATTTGGGCAACACGCCCTGAAGGCCTGGCACCAGCGCCCCAGTTCAGCCGTTTGAGCTTGGGCATTGGGGTTTGTTTGGGATTTGGAGTTTGAGGTTTGGAGTTTGGTTGCGGCCGAAGGCCGCGTTGCTTGTCACTTGGCGGCCGTGGGCAGGGGATTGCGAGGCCGAAGTAGCGGCGTGACGTGGCCGCCACCGTGGCCGCCGGGGTCTCACGGGGCGGCAGGGTGATGCGTCGGCCGCCGCGGGGCGCGCCGGGGTCGAGGAGGCCGGCCTGCTCGAGCCGGAGGAGCGCCGCATCGAAACGTTGCTGCACGGCGTCCCGGCGCTGCGCGGGGAGGCCCGCGACGGCGCGGGCGAGGGCCTCTGCCTCGACCACGGAGATGCTGAGGTACTGTCGGCAGCAGGCGGCGCAGCCGCGGCGGCAGGTGATGGTGCGGCCGCGGGCGGCGGCGGCCTCAGCGGCGTGGGCCGCGAGCGCTTGGGCAATGGCGCGCGCCGCCGGGAGAAGGTCGAGGAGCGTCCGTGGCCCCAGCGGCACGGGCACGCTCACCAGCAGCTCGGAGCCGTCCACCTCCAGGTGGAGCCGGGCCTCATCGTGCTCTCCCATTGCCTCTGCCATGCTGCTACTTGTCCACCTTGAGGGGCAGGGGGCCGGGCTTGGGCTTGAGGGCCTCGTCGAGCATGGGCTTGGCCAGGTGGATGGGCATGGCGTAGCTGATGCCGGTGGAGATGACCTTCTCCTTGGTCTTCCGGATGAAGCCGCTGTTGACGAGGCCGAGGACCTTGCCCGTGGCAGGGTCGAAGAGGGGGCCGCCGCTGTGGCCGGGGTGGGCCGTGGCGTCGAGCTGGAAGACGTTGAAGGGGTTGCGGAGGGCCTCGATGGTGTCGCCGTCGAGGAGCTTGCTGCTGGCGACTGGTATGGCGATGGGGCTGATGCCGCTGATGATGCCGACGCAGGTGGTGGGGTGGAGTCCGAGGAAGAAGCCGAAGGGGAAGCCCGTGAGGGCGATGGCCTGGCCCTCGCGGGCGCGGGACGAGTCGCCGAGTTCGAGGGGGAAGAACTGGCCGCCCTTGACCTCGAGGAGGGCGAGGTCGTGCTTGGGGTCGCGGGCGAGGACGGTGGCGGGGTGGCCGTTGGTGTCGGCGTCGCTGGGGAGGAAGACGCGGAGGTCGGCGAGGCGCTTGCGCTCGGCGATGGCGTCGAGGACGTGGTTGGCGGTGAGGAAGCGGCCGCGGTCGTCGAGGAAGAAGCCTGAGGCGTGGAACTCGAGGGCGGGGCGCTTGGCGGGGTTGAGGGTGCCGACGGCGCCGATGCCGCAGCGGACGCGGGCGACGATGTCGGGGAAGTTTGGCGGCGGCTCGCGGCCTGGCACGCCGCCGGCGAGCGCCGCGGCGGCCAGCAGCAGGATGGGTGGGACACTTCGGTGAAGAGACATGATAGACCTCCTTTGGAATGGGGGTGTCAAGTGTACGCGTTTAGCCTTGGCTCGGAGGGCCTCGACCTCTCCCTCGGGGAGAGGTCGCCCGCCATCGGCGGGCGGGTGAGGGTGCCTTCCCTGCAACTCGCGGGAGCCCAAGCACCCTCACCCCACCCTCTCCCCGAGGGAGAGGGAGAAAAGCGCCCTCCTCGCTAAACACATGCTGTCAAATGACACCCCCTCATTCGATGGCCACGAGGCGCTCGATGGGGGCAGCGACGATGCGGCCCTGGCGGTCCACGATGCGGGCCTGGAGGCGGAGGGCCTTGCCTGCGAGGTGGCCCCAACCGAGGTCGGGCACGTCGAGCGCCCAGGTGCCGTCCTCCTGGCGGTTCATGTTCTCGAAGGCGCTGAGGGCGGCGGAGCCGACGGTGTAGGCGAGCTGCGGACGCACGAGGGGCAGGAGGCCGGCGGTGCCCGGCCCTTCGAGCCGGACCGCGACGCGGAGCGGCCCGGGCGCGCCCGGCCGCGGCGCGGCGCCGGGCAGCCAGACCACGCGCGGCGCCGGCCGCGTGACGGTCGAGGCCGCGGGGCTGCGAGGGCCGTCCACCAGCTCGTCGCGGCAGGAGCGGACGAGGTAGTGATACGCCACGCCGTCGGCCACGGAGCGGTCGCTCCAGGCGAGGCCCTCGACGGGGGCGGGGTTGAGGCGGACGAAGGGGCCTCGCGGGTCGCGGGCGCGATAGACGTTGTAGGCGGCGACCCTGGGGTCGGGGCTTCTGGCCCAAGTGAGGGCGACATGGGCGTCGCCTGGCTTGGCGGCGACCTCGGGCGGCGGGGGCGGGAGGTCCTTCGCCGCGTCCACGTCGGCCCACCAGGCGGCTTCGAGGCGTTCGGCCTCGCGGCAGACCTGGGTGCGGAGGGCAGCGAGCACCTGGGGGTCGCGGCAGGGGCGCTCGAGGGAGCCGATGCCAGCGGCGGCGTCGGCCAGGAGGCGCTCGGCGGAGGCCAGGAGAGCGGCGTGGCGCTCGGCGCTGCGCGCCCTCAGGAGCCGCGCGCGGTCCCACAGGTGGCGAAGGCAGGCGTAGTCCTCCACCCCGTCGCGGAGGGCTACAAGGCGGAGGGAGCCGCAAGGCTCGTTGTGGGCGGGGGCTCCGTCCCCCGCGCGGGGCGCGGAGGCCCCGCCCACAGGCGCGCGGGGCAGGGACGCCCCGCCCACAGGGGGGTAGAGGAGGACGCCGTCGCGCAGGTCGTCGTCTTCGCGCCAGCGTGTGAGGTTGCGGAGGAAGAGAGCGCGGATGCCGTGCTGCCAGGCGAGCCAGGGGAGGAGGCGGACGTGGTGGAGCGGGCAGGTAAGGAGGAGGCTGGGCACGGTGGAGTCGGGGGTGGCGGCGACGAGTTCCCAGCCCTCGCGGCGAGCGGTGCGGGAGAGGCGGACGTCCACATCGTTGTCGTGGGGCCGGCGTGGCGGGTCGGTGCCGAGGGGTCGGCGCCAGACGTGGGCCATGAGGTCGCCGGGCGGCTCGCCGTCGCCGCCGGCCAAGAGGAGGAGGGCGGGGTGCTCGCGGGCGAGGGCGCGGCCGAGGGCGGACATGCGGGAGCGGGTCTTTTCGTCGGGGGGCGCCAGAGGCAGGAGGAGCGCGCCGCAGCGCCGCCCGCTGGCGTCGAAGAGCTTGTCGGTGGCCTGGGCCGCGCGAACCACCTCGGCCTCGTTGGGCGCCACGGCGGCCGAGGATGCCTCGCGGAGGACGACGAGCGCCGCGCCGCGCTCGGCGCAGTAGAGCGCCTCCTCGACGTCCGCCGCCTCGGTGCCCCCGAGCAGCGGCACCGGGCACACGCGGTGGCGGAGGAGCAAGCCGTAGAGCGCGTCGCGGACGGGTCGCGGCACGTGCTTGCCGCCGGCGCAGCGTGCGCTGAGCGCCTGCTCGTCGAGATGGCCGACGACGGCGAGCGGCTGCCCCTGGAGCGCGAAGCCCCAGCAGTGCAGCCGCACGGCCAACCGCACCGGCTCGTGGCCACGGGGCTGAACCGTCACCTGGCCATCGTAGTCGCCGGGCGGCAGGTCGGGCGGCGCCTCGACGGTGAGGAGCAGGGAGCGGACGCCGCCCGGCTCGACGTCGAAGGGCTGGAACGGCAGCAGCGGGTCGGGCATCCAACCCGTCTGCTCGGGGGTGAGCGAAGGGCCTGGGCGCACCTCCACCTCGTCCACGAGGGCCAGCGAGGGCGAGACGGCCGCGGGCTCGCCACGGCTGGGCAAGCCAGCCGTGCCACCCGCGACCGGGAGGAAGGAGGAGACCTCGACGGCGACGGCCTCGAGGTTGTCCCAGAGAGCGACGACGGCGAGCTGGACGCTCTCGGCCTCGCCGCCTGCGGCGGCGAGCTCCCCCGAGCGGGCGACCTGGACGGTCGGGCGGAAGGCGGGGTTCCGCGCCGAGATGCGCTGGCCGGGCGGGGCGAAGGTGACGGCGAACCTGGGGTCGGGGAGGGCGAAGGTGCGCGCCATTGCGTCGTGCCAGCGGAGGCGTTGCACCTCGTCGGCCAGCGTGGCCAGGTCGCGGCGTGCGGCGGCGAGGTCCTCCGCGCCGAGGGGGTCCTTGCGGGGGTCGAGGCGCGCGCGCCAGGCGGCGAGGCGGCCGAGGGCGGCCTCGGCCCGCTGGCGGGCGGAGGGGGCAGCGCTTCGGCCGCCGGTCTCGCGCAGCGCCGCGTCCAACTCCACCGCCTGCCGTAGGGCCAGCTCCTGATGGCTGGCGGGCGTGGGGTCGTAAACCGCGACGTCGGTGATGTAGAACCGGGAGAGCGGCCCCAGGCGCGCAGCGGTCCACTCGATGGCCTGGACCTCGGCGGGCGGGCGGAGGCGGGCCGCGGCCGCGCGGAGGGGCAGGAGATCGTCGCCGAAGGCGAGGTCAAACGCGACCCACTGGCGGTCAGGCAGCTCGCGCGCGGCCTGGCCCGGGGCGCCTCCGCCGCCTGGGCGCGCCACGAGGGCCAGGCGGGGGCAGTCCACAGCGTAGCACCGGAAGAACAGGCGCGTGGCCTCGCCCAGGGGGATGCGCTGGAGGAGCTCGACGCGCAGCTCCTCGTCGGCCAGGGCGGGGCCGCGGTCGCCAATGATGCTCACGTGGGCGCCGCGCCACTGGCGGCCGGGCGGCTTCTGAAACGTCTCGACGCGGATGGGCTGCACGCTCGGCGGGAGGCCGATGGCGGCGAGCCTGGCCCGCACGTCGTCCGCTGCGGGCGGAGAGACCGGTGGCACAGGCATCTTGCCTGTGGGCGGCGGGGTGGGCGGGGCCACAGGCGGGATGCCTGTGCCACCGGCGACGCGGACGGGTGCGGCGACGGGCGTTGGCGGCGGCAGCCCGGCCCGCACGAGGACGCGGATGGGGTTGGTGTAGAAGCACAGCTTGGCGTCGTCGCCCAGGCGTCGCCAGCCGCGTGCGCGGACGTAGAAGCCGAGGCCGCCGTTGTTGTCGGCGGCGGGCGGCAGGCGGTGGACGATGCGGCGCTGCTCCCGCACGTTGCGGAAGCGCGCCACAACCTCCGCATCGCCGTCGAAGTTCGACACCAGCTCCACCTCGTCGAGCTGGTTGGGCCGCCCGGCGAAGTCGGTGGGCGGCACATCAAGGTCAAGCTCGACAGTCACCTCGTCGCCGGGCGCCACGCGGGCCACCTCGCCCATGCGCGCGGGGCGCTCGAGCGTGGGGGCGATGACCCCGAAGTCCAGGGCGCGCACGATGGCGCCCTCGACGGCCCAGGCGCAGCCGCCGCGGAGGCCCTCCAACACGGCCTCAGGCCCGCGCCCGCGGCACCACACGTGGGTGCGAGCGAACTCGCCTGGGGAAAAGGGGACTGGCTCCTTTTCCGCCTGGGGAAAAGGTGCCTGTCCCCTTTTCGCCCCCAAGCCCGAGGCGGTCGCCGCGCCCCACAGGCCGAAGCCGCGGTCGAGAAACCCGTCCCACGCGCCGCCCACCGTTGCCACGCGAGGGTCCCACTGGCTGCGCGCATCGCGGGCCGACAGGCGTTCGGCGCCCGGGAGACCCAGGAAGCCGACGAACAGCCCATTCGTCCGCCGCCACGAGAACAGGTCGGGCCAGCCCTCCCCGCCGGCGCATGGGCAGGCAAGAACCACGGGCTGGGCCTTGGGCGAGGCGGCGTGGGCGTCGAGCCATCGCAGGGCCTCCTCCGCCGAGACCCCCGGGCGGGCGAACCGCCGGCGGAAGTCAGCCAGCGCCTCGGCCTCGCGCGGCTGCGGCGGCAGCAGCACGACGGTTTGTGTGGCCCCTCGCTTCGTCGGCGCGTCCCACACCAGGCCCGCCACGAGGGCCATGTCGGGGTGCTTCTGTCGCGCCGCCGCCAGGCCGGCAGGGCCTGCGCTATCGAGCAGCGCCACGAAGTCGCAGCCGTTTGCCTTGGCCTGTTCGACAAGCTCGGCCACGCTGGGCCCGCCGGGTGCCACCATCGCCCCCAGGTCGCCGCACAGCCATGCGCCCTCGCGGTCCCACGCGGCGTGGACGATGCCGAGCCGCTGGCCCGGGGAGACGCCCATGCGCCGTGAGACGAGCTGCGCCCACTGCCCCGCGTCGAGCGCCTGTGGACCCTCTGCCTCCCTGTGCCGCGCGGGCCAGAGCATCCAGACCACCGCGGCGCCGGCCACGAGGAGCGGCAGGACACCCACGAAGGGGGCCACGGCGCGGTAGCTCGCCGTCTCGCGCCGTAGGCGCGCCAGGGCCTCCTCGGCCTCGGCCATTCGCGGGAGGCCCCAGCGCAGGAAGCCTGCGTAGCCGACGGCGCACGCGAGGTACATCAGCGCCACGGCCTGGAACGCTAGGTCCGACGCCGCCCGCGTGCAGAGCGCCGGCTGCCGGTCGAGCCACGTGTGCAGGAAGAGGGCGTTGGCCGCCGGGCCATGTCCCCGCCCGTGCCCCGGCCCGGCCAGGAAATCCCTCCCCCGCGTCACCACGTCGGGCAGCAGGGCCACCCCGCCGCACAGGGTCATCAGCAGCGGGAGCCAGAGGAGCCAGCGGCGGCGCCAGAGGAGCATGGGCAGGCCCAGGAGCGCCGCCGCCCCCATGCCGACCGCGAAGTGCACCTGGGGCATGGGCATCGCCGCGTCACCCCCTCCGGGGAGTTTCGAGTTTCGGGTTTCGAGTTTCGCGTTGGCGCCGGCGCCGTTTGCTCCGAGGCGATGGGGGCGGATTTCGTTCCCACCGCACCATGTCCACCGCGGCAAAGAAGCGGCTCAGGAAGGCCAGGCACCCCAGGAGCATCAGGTTGGCCAGGCCGAGGACGAAGAAGAAAGCTGTCACCTCGTCGGCCTCGAGCCAGGGGTGCAGCCAGGCGTAGCCGAAGAACACATTGGCCAGCGGGTGCGTGGCGTCGCGCGCGCCGAGGAGGAGCGGCACCTCGGCCCAGAAGCCGCAGGCGAGGATGAACGCGGGCAGCCAGGCGAGCCATCGGCGGCGCAGCGCCGTGGCCACCCCGCCAATCGCCGCCCCGCACAGCATGCCGAAAAGGAAATGCGTCGCCGGCCCCATCATCGCGAAGCCTCATCAAGAGGACCTATAAGGAATGCAGGAAGGCAGGAAAGGAGGGGAAACCGGCTTGGCCGGTACGCTCCGCGGCCCGATGCCTCTTCTCTTTTCCTGCATTCCTGCCTTCCTTATCAAATGTCCTCATCTTGCTCCTTCCCGAACCGCGCGGGCGGCCTCGGTGAGCGTGCGGCAGGACCAGCCGCGCTCGCGGCAATGGGCAAGGACGCGCTCGACGCGCTCAAAGTAGGCGGCACAGGCCGCTTCGGTCACCACGCTGCCGCTCGTGCCAGGCCACAACTCGTTCGAGTGCACCGTCATCACCGCGGGCACGCCCATCCGCTCCGTGCGGCAGCAGACCGCCACGAGATCATCGGCCGACGCTGCCGCGGGCCGGAAGCGCAGCGCTTCGGCCAGGCCCGCCGCCCGCAGCGCCCCCCGCACGATGCCAGGCAACCGAAAGTATACACCAAAGAGCCGCCGGGGGAAAGGCCGGCGGAAGACGCTGGTGAGGGGGACCTCGACCAAAGGCCGGATTGCCGATTGCCGATTGCCGATTGCCGATTTGCAGAGCAAGTCAGCCGGATCAAGAACGTGCGGCTCCAAGGGGAGGCGGAGAAAGGGGTAGGCGGAGCCCATCTTCTCGAGGGGGCCGAGGCTGGAGTCGGCCTCGAAGCCCAGCTCGGCGAGTGCCGCGGCCTGGGCGGGTGTGAAATCGCCGAAGCCGGCACGATACGAGGTGGGCCGCCGCCCCGCAGCCGCCGCCACGCGCTCGGCTAGGTTGGCCAGCTTCTCGCGCAGGCGGCCGGGCTCGACGGCGCTCGGTCGCAGCGTGTGGTTGCCGCGCTCCACCTCCGCAATCGGCGGCACCTCCTCGGGGTGCAGATGCGCCCCGAACTCAGCCGAGTCCCCGCAAGATCGGGCGAAAGCGGCACACCGCAGCTCGGAGGCCGCCGAGTAGGTGAGGAGATACGTCGGTCGCACGGCGTAGCGCCGGCACAACTCGTGGAACCGCCCCAGCCCGTCGAGCGAGCGGTACTCCCCCGACCGCTCGACGACCCACGGGTCGTCGGGCTCGACGGAGACCGTGACGACGAGTTGCTTGGCCCATCGCCCTAACACCTCAGTCCCCTCCACTGCGCCCCGCGTTCGTAGTTCGGCCTTCAGGCGGCTTCTGGGAAGACCGCGTGAACGCGGAACTACAAACGCGGCGGGCCAGGCGCCAGGCGTCGCGGGGGGAGCGGACGCGGCGGAGCTGGCGCCAGAAGACGCGCAGGCGGCTGTCGCGTGCGTAAGCGAACTCACGCTGTAGCTCGCGGAAGCGCCCCTCGATCTCCGCCTCCGTCATGTCGGCCAGGGGGTATGATGCCCGGTCGGTGCGGATGGCGTCGAAATCCAGCTTCACCCCCTTGGCCTTCAGCTCGTTGTAGATTTCGCAGCCGGGGAGCGGGGCGAAGATTTTCCAGATGGTGCGCTCGGCGCCTAGTCCGCGGGCGAGGGCCACGCTCGCCTCGATGTCGGCCCGCGTCTCGATGGGCGCGCCGAGCATGAGGTAGGCGACGACGCGGATGCCGGCCCGCTTCGTCGCCGCCACGGCGCGGCGGGTGTCAGCCACCGTGTGGTCCTTGCCGTAGTAGTCGAGCACGTGGTCGCGCCCGCTCTCGACGCCGTAGCAGAGGGCGAAGCAGCCCGCCCGCTTCATCGCGGCCAGCAGCTCGGCGTCCACCAGGTCAGGGCGGGCATTGGCGATCCAGTGGAACTGCATCCGCCGCTGCCGCACGACGTCGCAGAAGGCCAGCACCCAGTCCCGGTTGATCGTGAACGTGCTGTCGCGGAAGAACACGCCGTCGGCCCCCCGCGCCAGCAGCTCGCCGATCTCATCCGCCAGACGCTCGGGCGACTGGTGGACATACTTGCCCGGGATCGAGCAGAACCGGCAGCGGAACGGGCAGCCGCGCGACGCGATGACCGACGCGCAGCGGTAGCCGTACTGGTAGGTGAAGCTGCCCGCCTCCAAGTAGTAATCCAGATCGTAGAAGGCGTGGGGCCGGGGCAGCGCATCGAGGTCCAGGATGCGCCCGCGGGGCGGCCCAAACTCGATTTCCGATTTCCGATTTCCGATTTCCGATTTCAATCCGCAATCCGCAATCCCCAATCCACAATCGCGACGCCACACCAACCCCGCGACGCCCTCCGGCGAGCGGCCCGCATCGAGGCGTTCGCACAGCTCGGCGAGGGTCTCCTCCCCCTCGCCTATGCACAGGTAGTCGAAGGCGGGGTAATCGCGGAGCGTCTGCTCGGGCTCCATCGAGGCGTGGAAGCCGCCGACGATGAGCTTCGCGGTCGGGACCAGCTCGCGCGCGCGGGCGGCCAGCTCGCCCGCGCCGCGGATGCTCGGGGTGAGGGCAGTGAAGCCGATGAGGTCCGGCCGCGACTCGACGAGGAGTTGTTCCCAGCGCGCTTGCTGCGCGGGCACCTGGAGGTCGAGTATCCGCGCCTCGTGTCCCCGCGCGGCCACGTAGGCCGCCAGATAGCCCAGGCTCAGCGGCGGGTAGCTCCCGCCCGTGTCAGGCTGCACCAGCGTCACGCGCATTCCAAAGCCCCAGGGGGATGGTTGGATGGGTGGATGAATGGATGAATGTCAGAACCCGCACGCGCTCTGGCACTCATCCATTCATCCATACATCCATTCATCCCCGCCTCCTTTCAACCCTCGACTTGTCCCCGACCACCCAGCCCGATCCGTCGCGCGAGCTTGCGGCCCAGATGCCGCACGTCGCGCCAGGAGCGGACCGAGCGGAGGATCTCCCAGCGTCGGCGCCAGACCTCGCCCCGCGTGGCCTTCCGCCGGAACTCGGCGACGAGTTCGTGGTGAAGGGCCTCCAGCTCCTCGGGGGCCAGGTCGCCCACGGGAATCGTCGCGCGGCTGAAGACGAAGTGCTCGAAGTCCGGCTTGTAGCCCCGCTCGATGAAGTCGTCGTAGAGCGGGGCGCCCGGCAGCGGGGTGTAGATGAACCAGTAGGTGTACTTCGCCCGCAGCTCGTAGGCGAGCTTGCGGCTCTCCTCGATGTCGGCCCGGGTCTCGATGGGCGCGCCAATCATGAAGTAGGCTGCCGTGGCGACGCCGTGCCTATGGCAGAGGCGGAATGCCTCGCGGGTCTGCTCGACGGTGACGCCTTTGCCGTAGTAGTCGAGGATGCGCTGGCTGCCGCTCTCGACGCCGAAGTAGAGCGCTTCGAGGCCCGCCTCGGCCATCAGGGCAAGCTGCTCTTCGTCCAGCGTGTCCACCCGGCTGTTGCACAGCCACCGCATCTTCACGCCCGCCCGCCCCTTGGCCGCGCAGAACTCGCGGAGCCATTTCCTGTTGACGTTGAACGTGCTGTCGCGGAAGTACACGCTCCGCGCGCCGTGGCGGGCCAGCCACCGCATCTCGTCCACCACGCGCTCGGGCGAGACGACGAGGTAGCGGTGGGACCAGAACCGCTGCGAGGCGCAGAAACGGCAGCGGAACGGGCAGCCGCGCGAGACGATGGCGCTCGCGCACTTGAAGGTCCAGCGCCCAGTGTAGCCCCCGTACCACAGATAGTGGTCGAGGTCGTAGTGCTCGTGGGGCCAGGGCAGGCTGTCGAGGTCCCGAATTCGCTCGCGGGGCGGGCCCAGAGCGATTTCAGATCTCAGATTGCCGATTTCAGATTTCAATCTGCAATCGGTCCGCCAGACAAGGCCCGCGATTCCCTCAGGCGACTGGCTGGCCTCGAGGCGGTCGCAAAGCTCGGCCAGCGTCACCTCGCCCTCGCCAACGACGCCGAGGTCGAAGGCGGGGTAGCGCCGCATCGTTTCCTCGGGCAGGAAGCTCACGTGATAGCCGCCGAGGACAAGCGTGGCGTCGGGCGCCGCCTGCTTGCACGCGCGGCCCACCTCGGCCGCGGCCGCGATGGTGGGGGTCATGGCCGTCACGCCGACAAGGCGGGGCTCGAACTCCGCCAGCGAGCCGGGCCAGGCGGCCCGCTGGGCCGGCACCTGGAGGTCGAAGATGCGCGGCTCGTGCCCCTTCGCCGCCAGATAGGCCGCGAGCGAGCCGAGGCTCAGGGGCGGGTAGTCCGAATCCATCGGCGGCTGGATCAGTGCGACTCTCAACGGCAATGCTCCAAGCCTGCAAGCGGCAAGCAGATAGAAGGCAAAATGATTGCGGGCAAAATGATAGGAATCCGGACCCTGATTCCCATCTTATCATTTTGCCGCTCAATCATTTTGCCTTACGACCTCTTCGCAGCCCAAGCCTCGGCGCCAAAAGGCCCCACAGATAGCTGGGGGCGGTGGAGAGGAAGGGGGCCAAGTCGTCCCACGCGAGGACGGCCCACATCTTCTCGCCAGCGAGCGAGCGGAGCCACTGCCACGTGCTCAGCTTGCCCTGCCGACGGTAGAGCCGGAACGCCGACAGGTCCCGTTGCATCGAGACCCACTTCACGCCCGTCCGGCAGCGGAGCCGCGGCTCGACGGGCGACCCCTGCGCGTCCCGCCACGCAATGTGCGCCAGGTTCACCCCGCAGCGGGCGCCCAGCGCGTCCCAAAGGCCGAAGCGGGCGTTGAACTCGATGAGCTTGTAAGTGTTGTCGCGCGGGTCGAGCTTGAACTCGACCCCTCCGAGGCCGCGGTAGCCCACGGCGCGGAGGAGCCGCAGCGTGACGTCGGTGAGCGCGGGGTCGGCCATGCTCTCGGCGAAGCTGGCCGAGCCGAGGCCGGGCGGCAGCACGCGGCGCTTCCGCCCCGCGAACACGCCCAGCGGCTCGCCGCCCCGCCCGACGTAGAAGCAGCAGTAGACCAGACGCTCGTCCTCACCAGGGATCATCTCCTGGATGATCACCCTCGGCTGGTTTCCGATTTCCGATTTCCGATTTCCGATTTCAGTCCTGCACTCACAGAGGGTGTCGTACCGGGCGAGCAGTTCCCCTTGCGAGGCGCAGGGAATGACCTTCGTGCCCACCCCTATGAGGCGGACGACCTCAGGGGCCTTCCAGGCGTGGCTCTCGGCGGGCTTGAGGAGGACGGGGAACTGGAGTTCGCGCGCCGCGGCCTCCACCCCCGCGCGGTCGGCGGGGATGACGGTGCGCGGAGCAGGGATGCCGTGCTCCCGAGCCGCGGCGTCCAAGCCGTCCTTTGTCAGCAGCTTCAGCGCCGTCGCGTGGTCGGGCATGACGAAGTGATAGTACTGCGACAGGGCCGCGCGCTCGCGCGAGAGGAGCACCACTGTTGGGTCGCCCGTGGGATAGAGCACGGCCTTCTGCGGCAGCCGGCGGCCGAAGTCGAGCAGGAACTCCAGGTAGCGCGCTTCGCTCTCCTTGGCGTGGTCCGCGTCTCCGACGCGGCAGCATTCCGCCGCGGAGCGGCGGGCTACGATGTCGGGGGTCACGACGGGCGTGCAGTAGCGGGAGTTCATGCCCAGGGCATCGCGGTGCGGGTCAAGTGCGAAGACGCGCACGCCCTCACGCCCCAGGGCGCGCACCAGCCCGAGGCCGAGGTAGCTCATGTAGAGGACGACAGCCGGCGTGTTGATCCCTGATTCCCTCGGCTGAAGGCGCAAACAGGCAAAATGATCCCGGGTAGAATGACAGGGTCCAGAAGCCTGATCTTCTTCCTATCATTTTACCGCGCAATCATTTTACCTTGACTCTGCTTTCCCTCGCCAACGCGCGGACTCGGCGGCGGCCGCGGTAGTAGCCGCAGATTGAGCCAAGCTCCTGCACGCTGTAGAAGAAGGGCCGGGCGACGCGGAGGCGCGTCTCGCAGCCGACCAGGAACCTGGCGGCCCGCCAGGCGAGGCCCGCGGCGTTGCGGGCGATGTAGCCCACGTTCCGCCGCACGTAGCCGCGCAGGTACGTCGCGACGCTCGGGTCAGACTGAGCCTGGACCACGCCGTCGGCGGCGTACTTGGCGGCGTTGCGGAAGAGCTCGCGCACGGAGCCGCGCGCGACGTGCCAGATGACGGCCTTCGGGGCGTAGACGGTGCGGAGGCCCGTGGCCCCCTCGAAGCGCTTGTGGTATTCGCGGTCGGCGCCCGAGGTGTAGGTCTCGGCGTCGTAGCCGCCGACGGCCTCGAGCACCTCGCGGCGGAAGCAGTTGTTCCCCCCGCCCCAGGGGCAGGCCCGCCCGAAGGCCCGCTCCGTGCCCTGCACGTATTTCTCGATGTTGAACGGGTCGCAGGCCGCGTAGTGCTGCTCGGCGAGGGTCTTGCCCGGCTCGACGTGGGTGCGGCCGACGGCGCAGCCAGCCCCGGGGTCGGCCAGGAGTGCGGCGACCAGCTCGCGCAGCCATTGCGGCTCGGCGAAGCAATCGGCGTCAATGTTCGCCACGAATGCTGCCTTCGACCA
>Ga0194113_10002836_pt1 | contig 23402 bp, 12 predicted proteins | sample TA2MahC200mmetaG_FD_146193 | JGI IMG/M metagenome (GOLD analysis project Ga0194113, IMG submission 146193) | Freshwater microbial communities from Lake Tanganyika, Tanzania - TA2015017 Mahale Deep Cast 200m | ecosystem: Environmental > Aquatic > Freshwater > Lake | place: Tanzania: Lake... | reverse complement strand
GTTGGGCGAGTTCAGTTTCTTGCCCTGGTAGGCGGAGCACAGGGTCTCCGCCTTGCCGTCCTTCCCAATCCGCACGATGGCGCGGCCGGAATGCTCGCAACTGACCAAGCGGCCCTGGCGGTCAACAGTGTTGCCGTTCGTGTTGCGCGACGGCTGGCGCCAGGGCTTAAGGCCCTCGGCCTCGGTCCACTTGTAGATGGTGTCGGCCGGGATGTCGCTGAAGAGGAGGCACTTCTCGGCCTCGTACCAGGTGGGGCCCTCGGTGAACTTCAGACCCTGGGCGATTGGCCGCACCTGGGCATCGGGCGAGGCGACGGCCTTCATCGCCTCGTCGAGAACTTCTATTCCGGGCTTCGCCGGTTCCTTCGGCATGGCAGGCCCTTTCTCTTGAGCCGCGAACGCTGCCGCGGCCATCGCGGCCGCCGCGCCAAGCCCCATGATCAGCATTGCCGCACGCATGCGATTCCTCCTTGTCGCTGCTGGCGCGCCTCGCGCCCGGCCGCTCCTCGCGCCAAGGCAGCCGGCGGCCAGTGCCACCCGCTCCGCCGCTTCCGCGGCGGGATCGGCCACAATTTGCGCGGCGGGGTCGGCCGCACTTTGCGCCGCCGTCCGCGCCGGGCGACACCTTACCGCGCCCGCCCCCCAGGCGGCAAGGATTGCTTGCGCCGAAAACGCCGCCGCGGGCTTCACGCGCCGGCCGGCGGGCATTACTATAGCATCGTGCGGAACCCGGCCGCCAGCACGCCTGAACTCCTCGCCCCCGCGGGCGACTGGGAGGCCCTGCGCGCCGCCGCCGCCAGCGGCGCCGACGCCGTTTACTTCGGCCTCACCAAGTACAGCGCCCGCCGGCGCGCCACGAACTTCACGCCCGCCGAACTCCCCGACGTGATGGCCTACCTGCGCGGCCGGAACGTGCGCGGCTACGTGGCGCTGAACACGCTGATCTTCTCGGACGAACTCGCGGAGGCCGCAGACCTCGTGGCCGGGGTCGCGGCCGCCGGCGCCGACGCCGTCATCGTCCAGGACCTCGGCCTCGCGCGGCTCATCCGGCGCATGGCGCCGACGCTGCCCGTCCACGCCTCCACGCAGATGACGCTGACTGAGCCTCGCGGCATCGAGTTCGTCCGCCGCCTGGGCGTGGCGCGGGTCATCCTGGCCCGCGAACTCTCGCTCGCCGAAATCCGCCGCATCCGCCGGGCCGCCCCCGTGCCGCTGGAAGTGTTTGTTCACGGAGCAATGTGCATATCCTACAGCGGGCAGTGCTTGGCGAGCGAGGCTCTCTGGGGCCGCAGCGCCAATCGCGGCCTCTGCGCACAGGCCTGCCGCCTGCCGTATCGCCTCCTCGCCGACGGCAGGCCGCAGGACCTGGGCGACCGCTTCTACCTGCTGAGCACCAGAGACCTTGCGGCGCACGACCGCATCGCCGAACTCGTGCAGCTCGGCATCGCGGCGCTGAAGATCGAGGGGCGGCTGAAGGACGCGGCCTACGTGGCCGCCGCCACGCAGGCGTACCGCGCGGCCATCGACGCGGCGCTTCAGGGCAGGCCGTTCCGCCTTCCGCGGGAGCAGGCCCAGGCGCTTGCGCAGAGTTACTCGCGCGGCTTCACGCACGGTTTTCTTGACGGGCCGCACCCGGCCGACCTGGTCGACGGCCGGTCGCCGAAGAGCCGCGGCCTGCGCATCGGCACCGTTGCGGCCAGGACCGCCGGCGGCGTCCTGGTCCAACTGGATGCCGCGCGGCCGCGCGCAGCCGGCGGCGTCGCGGGCGAGGTCGCGCCCGGCGACGGCGTCGTCTTCGACGACGGCGGCCCGCCCGGCGCCCTGCAAGGCGGCCGCGTGTTCCGCGTCGACCGCACGGGGACCGGCCGGCTTCTGCTCGCCTTCGGCCGCGGCGACGTGGACCTCGCGGCAGTCCCCGTCGGCAGCACCGTCTGGAAGACCGACGACCCGCGCCTGCAGCGCGAGTTGGCGAAATCCTGCGCCCGCGAGGCCGCCCGGCGCCGGGCGCCGATATCCGTCAGCCTGCACGGGGGCGCAGGCGGCCCGCTCAACGTGACGGTTGAGGATGAGGCGGGCAACCGGGCCGAGGTCGCGTGGCCCGGCCCGCTCCAGCAGGCCGCGCGGAGGCCGCTGACCGGCGAACTCGTCCGCGAGCAGTTCGGCCGCCTCGGCGACACGCCGTTTCAACTCGGTGCTGTGCACATCACCGATGAGGGCGGCCGGCCCGTGGCCGCCGCGCCCGTGATGGTCCCGAAGAGCATCCTGAACGACCTGAGGCGGCAGGCGGTGGGGCGGCTCGTCGCGCTGCGCGAGGAGAACGCCCGCCACGCCGTCGCGGACGCGCACGCGCTGGACGCACTGCGCGCCGAGGTCACCGCCCGCCATCCGCCCGACCCTGCGCTGACGCCGGCCGCGCCGGCGATGTGCATCCTCGTCCGCAGCCTCGGACAACTGGAGGCCGTGCTCGCGTGGCAGCCCGGGGAGGGCCTCGCGCGGCCGGCGCTTGTGTATTGCGATTTCCACGACGGGGCGCAGTACACGGATGCCGTCGCCCGCCTGCGGGCCGCTCGCACGCCCGCCGGCCTTGCGACGCCGCGCGTAGCCAAGCCCGACGAGGAGCAGTTCCTGCGGCCCATCCTGGATGCCCGGCCCGACGCGGTCCTCGTGCGCCACCTGGGCGCGGTTGAGTTCTTCCGGGAGCATGCGCCAGGCCTGCCGCTCGTGGCGGACTTCTCGCTCAACGCGGCCAACGAGATCGCGGCCGACCTGCTGCTGCGGACGCCCGCGATCAGGATCACGCCGAGCCTGGACCTCAGCCGCGCACAACTGGCGGCCATGACGGGGCGATTCAGCCCGGAGCGGCTTGAGCCCGTCGTCCACCTGCACGTTCCGATGATGTATATGGAATATTGCATGTCTGCGGCGCGGCTCGCAAGGGGCCGCGCCCGGAGCGCCTGCGGCCGGCCCTGCCGCGAGCATCGCCTCGCGCTCCAGGACCGCATCGGCGCCGAGCATCCCTTCCTGGCCGACGCACGCTGCGGCAGCACTCTTTACTCGGCGCGCGTGCAGTCGGCCATCCAGTACGTTCCCGGGATGGCGCGGGCCGGCGTGCGGCACTTCCGCATCGAGTTCCTCACGGAAGACCGCGGCGAGGCGCACGCCATCCTGGACCTTTACGCGGCCGTGACTGCCGGCCGACTTGAACCTGACGCGGCTTATGAGCAACTGAATCGCCTGACGCCCCGGGGCGTCAGGCGCGGCACGTGGGACTTCGAATGAAAGGACCTCCTGCATGACGGCGGCCGACTTCCTGATTCCCGTGCGGCGGATGGTCGAAGGTCGCGGCCGGTTCCGCTGGCCGCGCGCGCCCGCGCTGGCGAGCCCCACGGCGGCCGACCTCGTGCCGCTGGGGCAACTGGCGCGCGACCTGGCGGCGCTGGGCGTGGCAGCAGGAGTCGAGCGGAACGCCTTCGGCCCGGCCGCCGTCCGCATCCGCCGCGACCCGGGCGTGACCGGCTCCGAGGCCTATCGCCTGGCCGTCTCTGCCGGCGGCGTCGAGATTCTGGCGTCGGCCGACTCCGGCGCGTACTACGCCGTTCAGACGCTTCGCGAACTGGCGGCGATCCACGGCCGGGCGCTGCCCGCCTGCCACATCGACGACCGGCCCGACTTCGCCCGGCGCGGCGTGTACCTGGACTGCTCGCGCGGGAAGCGGCCTCGCGTCGAGACGCTCAAGGCCCTGGTGGAGCGCCTGGCGCACTGGAAACTGAACGAGTTTCAACTCTACGTAGAGAACGTATTTACATGGCACCGGCACCCGGACATCGGCCGCGGTTACAGCCCTTTTACGCCGGAGGAACTGCTGGAAGTGCAGGACCACTGCCGGCGGCACCACGTGCGCTTCGTGGGGTCGCTCGCGAGTTTCGGGCACCTGGAGAAGATCCTCGCGCTGCCCGCATACCGCCGCCTGGGCGAGATGCCGGGTTTCCGCGGCCTGCCGGGAGGGACGACGCTCTGCCCGTCGGACCCCGGTGCCGTCCGCCTGCTGGCGGACCTCTACGAGGAGTTCGTGCCGCTTTTTGAGGCCCGCGACTTCAACGTCTGCTGCGACGAGACGTGGGAACTGGGCAAGGGCCGCAGCCGCCGCCGGGCTGCGCGCCTGGGCCTCGGCCGCGTGTACCTGGAGTTTCTGCTGAAGATCCGCCGCCTGTGCCTCAGGCACGGCAAACGCATGAACGCCTGGGCCGACATCGTGCTGGACCACCCGGAAGTACTCGCCGACATACCACGAGACATCGTGATGCTTAACTGGGACTACAGCGCCGACGGGCGCATCCGCGCCCGGCGGACGCGCGAGATCGGCGGCGCGGGCCTCCCGGCCGTGGCCTGCCCCGGTACCAACGCGTGGAACAGCCACGGCTGCCGGCTCATCATGGGCATGCGGAACATCCGCTGCTTCGCCGCCGAGAGCCTGGCCTGCGGCGCCGAGGGGCTGCTGAACACCGACTGGGGCGACAACGGCCACCGCAACATGCTGGCCGTCAGCCTCCACAACTTCGCCTACGGGGCCGCGCACAGTTGGCGTCACCGGGGCGTGCGCGACGAGGGATTCACCCGGCGATTCTGCCGCGATGCGTTCGGCCGGGCGGCAGGCTCGATGGCCGCGGCGGTTCGCGTCCTCGGCGCCGCCCATGAGGCCCTCGGCCTGCCCGACGCCAACAACACGCTTCTGTACAACGTGTTCCTGGGGCCGTCGAGCAAATATCGAGATGCAAACGATTGGCGCACCCGTGGGCTGGCCGCCGTGCAGCCGGCCGACCTGGAGGCGCACCGCGGCGCGCTGGCGGCCCTGCCGTGGCCGCGGCCCTCGGCGGCGCGAGATCCGTTCGAGCGGACGGCCTTCGAAGAGTTCGCCCTTGCCGCGCGGCTGGACATGGCGGCCTGCGGGCGCGCGGCCGCGCTCAAGCAGTTGCTTGCCGGCGAGCAGCCGCCCCGGCGTACGCTTCTCGCCCTATCGGCTGAGACGGAGGCTGCCGCACGCGAACTGGCCCGCGTCTGGCTCCTGGGGAACAAACCCTCGCGGCTGCGGGACAACGTGGCGGGGATGCGGCAGGCGATACGGGAGTACAGAAGCCTCGCGCGGACCTGACCGGCGCGCCGCCACACGTCAGGTCACGGCACGTCGCGGCGGCGCCGATATCGCCGTGCGCAAAGACTCGCCGCACTCGCGCAGCAGCCGCCGCGAGGCCGCGAAGCCCACTTTCCGGAAGTGCATCAGGATGGCCACCTTCGCCCAGCCGCGGGCCTGCGCGAGGAGCGCCCGGGCGCGGGCGCGCGGCAGGCCGGTCACGTCCATGACGATGCGCTCGGCGCGGTCCCTGAGTTTGGCGTTGGTGGCCCGCAGGTCCACCATGAGGTTGTCGTGGACCTTGCCGAGGCGGATCATGGCCGCCGTGGTCAGGGTGTTCAGGACGAGTTTCGTGGCCGTGCCGGCCTTCATGCGCGTCGAGCCGGTCACGACCTCGGGGCCGACGACGGGGTTAATGATGATATCGGCATCCGTAAACTCCACGACCTCGGGCGCGCACGTGACGAATACGGTGGCGGCGCCCGCGCGGCGGGCGGCCTCCAGGGCGCCGCGCACAAAGGGCGTCAGCCCGCAGGCCGCGATGCCGACCACGACGTCGCGCGGGCCCGCGCGGCGGCGCTTGACGGCCGCCGCCCCGTCGGCCGCGCGGTCCTCGGCGCCCTCCACCGAGCGGACGAGCGCCCGGCCGCCGCCCGCGATAATCCCCTGGACCATCGACGGCGGCGTACCGTATGTGGGCGGGCACTCGGCGGCGTCCAGCACGCCCAGTCGGCCGCTCGTGCCGGCGCCGACGTAGAAGAGACGCCCCCCGGTGCGCAATCGTTCGGCCGCCAGGTCCGCCGCCGCCGCGATGGCCCGGCGCCTGCGCCGCACGGCGGCGGCCACCCGCGCGTCCTCGGCGTTGATGACGTCCACGACCCGAAGCGTGGACAGCCGGTCGATGCCGCGGCTGCGGGCGTTGCGCTTCTCGGTCGTCAGTTTCGAGCGGTCGCTGAGCACACGGGACGCCAACCCTGTTCCCCCCGCTATCGGTATGCTTCGCGGCGGTGCGCGATGATCAGGACGAACACGCGCCGAGAGTCCTCGTCAATAATGTAGATGACACGCCAGTCCCCCGCGCGGAACCGCCACCGGCCACGGTGAATGCCCGTCAGGCGACAGATACGCGGGTGCGAGTGGGGTTCCTGAGACAGGACGGCAAAGCACCGATCCAGTTTCCGGACAAGATCGTGCTCGGCGCGATCATAGGCACAGCGTGCATCGGGAGATAGCAGGACCTCATACATCCCGCCTCACCTTGGCGAATGGAACCGCCTTGCCGGCAGCCACGTCCCGCTCGGCCCGCTCGACGGCCTGCGTCAGGCCCGGGATCGCCGTGAGTTCGCGCGTGGCCGCATTGTCCTGGCGGTCCTCAAGGTAGGCCATGAAGTCGTCCGCCACGCGCAGGCGGTCCTTGGACAGCATCTTGACGCGACGGATCACGCGCCGACGAAGTTCCTCGACAGTCATCTCAGTCTCTCCATGCATCAAGACCGGAACGGCTCCCCGGCAGCCCTCCTTCTTGGAGGAGATTGCCTGCCAGTAATCATAACGCGCGCAAACACACAATCAAGCGCCCGATCAACCCGGCACAATCTTGCCCAAGACGACCGGGCGGCGGGCGCCCGTGGCCGACGGAACGTTGTTCGGAATGCCGCAAGCGGTGGCGCAGGCCAGGATGGCGAACGACACGGCCTCCTTGGCGCGGGCGGGCAGGCCGAAGGCGTCCATCGGCGCCACGTGCGCGGGGCGGAGTTCCTCACGCAGCCGCGCCAGGAGCGTGCGGTTCCGCGCCCCGCCGCCGCAGAGAATCACTTCCTCCGGCATCCCGGGCAGGAACCGGCGGTACGCATCGGCGATGCTGCGGGCGGTGAAGGCGGTCAGCGTCGCCAGAACGTCGCGCGGCGCAAGTCCCCGCCGCCGCGCGCGGCACATGAGCCCGTCGGTGAAGGCTGCGCCGAACGTCTCGCGGCCGGTGGACTTGGGCGGCCGCCGCGCAAGGTATGGATGCCGCAGCAGTTCCGCCAGGAACCGCCCATCGACGCATCCACTTGCCGCCAAGCGTCCCCCCGCATCCATGCTCGCCCGGCCGCGCGTCGCATGCCAGGCTGCGCGGTCGATCATCATGTTGCCCGGGCCGGTGTCGAAGGCGAGGACGTCGGCGATGCCGCCGCCGGCCGGCAGATACGTAACGTTGGCGATGCCGCCGATGTTCTGGACGGCGCGGCTGCGCCTGGCGTCGGCGAACAGGATGTAGTCGGCGAACGGGACGAGCGGCGCCCCTTCGCCGCCGGCGGCGACGTCTCGCGGCCGGAAGTCGGCCACCGTGGCGATGCCCGTGCGCTCGGCGATGACCGACGGCTCGCCGATCTGGAGCGTCGAGCGGACGCGGCTCCGCCCGAACCGGCGGCCTTCCGGGAGGTGATAAACGGTCTGCCCGTGCGAGCCGATGAGGTTGATGGACGCAAGGCGTACGCCCGCGCGCTTCGCCAGGCGGACGACGGCCGAGGCGAAGACCTCGCCCAGCGCGAAGTTCAGGCGGCACAGGTCATCGACCCTCGCCGTGGCGGGATCGAAAAGCGAGAATATCCGCCTCTTGAGCGCCGGCGGATGCGGAAACGTGCGGAACGCCACCAGCCGCACGCCGCGCGGGCCGATGTCCACGATGGCGGCATCGACGCCGTCGGCCGACGTGCCGGACATAAGGCCGGCCACGCGCATCCGCCGCGCCGACCGCAGGCCGTGCGGAAGGGTCATGCGCCGGCCCCTTCCAGGAGGGCGTCCGGATCCTCCAGCAGTGCCTTGAGGTCCCGCAGGAACCCTGCGGCACCCGCGCCGTCGATGATGCGGTGGTCGCAGGAGGCCGTCAGCCGCATGACCTTGCCTATATATATGCCTCCATTGCGCACCACGGGGGCCGGCAGGGCCGACGCCACGGCCAGCGTAACGGAGGCAGGCGGGTTCAGGATGGCCTCGAACGCCTCGACGCCGTACATGCCGAGGTTCGAGATGACGAAGGTAGGGTGGCGGCGGTCGTCGGCTGCAAGGCGCCCCGCGCGGGCCCGCTCGGCCAGGGCCGCCGTGCGGGCCGCGACCTCCGCCAGCGGCAGCGCCTCGGCCCGCGGCAGGACGGCCACCGTCAGGCCCTGTTCGGTCTCGACCGCGAGGCCCAGGTTCACGTGCTTCCAGCGGATGATGCGGCCACGGTCCCACGTGCGGTTGATGTCCGGATGCTGCCGCAGCGCCTTCAGGCACGCCAGCATCACCAGGTGCGTAACCGTGGCGCCCATCTTCGCCTTGAGTTCCTCGCGCCGCGCCAGCAGCCGCGTTACGTCGGCGCTCGTCGTAACGTAGAAGTGCGGGATGACGTGCTTGGCGGCGGTAACGCGGCGAGCCTGGGTCTTGAGGCGGAACGGCGCGTCTTCGACGTCGGCCTCCTCTTCCGTGACCTCCAGGGCGGGCAGTTCCTCGTCGGCGGGCGGCCGGGCAGCGGGCTGCGGCCGGGCGCACAGCATCGCCAGCACATCATCGACCATGATAAGGCCGCCGGCCCCCGTGCCGCGCAGCATGGAGGGGTCCAGCCGGAACCGTTTGATGAGCGCCGCCGCCAGCGGCTCCGCCTCGGGCTCGGGCGCGGCCGGGCGGGCCACGGCACCGCCCCGGCGAGGCGCAGGGGCCGGCGGCGCCTTCACCGGCACCGGTTCGACGCGCGGCGGCTGGGCCTGGGCGACGAGGCGGGCCGCCTGCTCGACGTCCTCAGCCACGATGTTGCCGCGGGGGCCGGTGCCCTTCACCTTCGCGTAGTCTATGCCGCGCGCCTCGGCCAGTTTCCGCGCGTAGGGCGAGATGGTGACGCGGCCTTCGCGCGGGGTCGCGGCCGGTTCGGGCGGCGGGGGCGCCGGGGACGGCGCCGGCGACGGCGGGGGCGGCACCGGGGCAGCGGCCGGAACTTCGCGGGCAGCCGGCTCGCTGGGCGGCGCGGCCTCGCGCGCCGGCGCTTCCGCCGGGCCGGCATGCTCGCCCGGGCCCGACAGATACGCGATGACCTCGCCGACGGGCACCTCGTCGCCGTCGCCGCGGACGATGCGGTCCACGCGGCCATCGTGGAAACACTCCAGTTCCATCACGGCCTTGTCGGACTCGATCTCGGCCAGGACGTCGCCCTCGCGGACGGCGTCGCCTTGCCGGACCTTCCACTTGATGATCTTGCCCTCTTCCATGCTGTCGGAGAGGCGGGGCATGACAACTTCGTACATGGCGTACTCCCCTGGTGCTTCTGCTATCCAATTGTAGAGGCGGGAGGATTTTCTGCAAGCGTGGCGCCATATAGAGGCAATAGGCGGGCCGCCTCGACCGTATATACTTCCAGAAACGGAAACCTCTATGCCCTTGGTTCGCCTGTTGACAGTCCTTCTGGCGGCCGCCCTTACCGCGCGCACGCTGGCGGCCGAAGCACAACGTCCCGCCGGGGATGCCGCCGACGAGTTCCAGTCGCGCTACGGCGAGGAACTGAAGCGCGCCCTGGAGACGCCCGCGCCCACCGACGACATCGCTCTGGCGTCGCGGCTGTACCGCGATGCCCGCCGCTCGTTTGAACCGGCCGGCCTTGCCGCCATGCTGTACGAGAAAGCCTACGAACTGGGCGCGAAGGACCTTTCCGGCCACCCGACGGCCCTGGCGGCGCTGCGGCGACTGGGCGCCCTCCTCCCGGCGCGCAAGGTGGAGTGCTGCCAGAAGGCCGTGACCCTGCATCAGCGCGAGTATGCCCAGGCGCGCGGCGAGGAGCGGCCCAAGGCGGCGGAGAGCGTCATCGGCGCATACCGCGACCTGGCCCAGGCCCAGGAGGACGCCGGCGACGCCGACGCCGCCATCGCATCCTTGCGCCAGGCCCTCATCCTGGCCGGCAGCATCCGGGCCGAGTCGCGCCCCGCCCTCCAGACGCAACTGGCGGACCTGGTGGGCCGCACGCAGACAGCGCGGCAACTGGCATCGCTGAAGGCCAAACTCGAAGCCAGCCCGCAGAACCTGGCCCTCCGCAAGGAACTCGTGCGGACCTGCCTCGTGGACTTGGACGACCCCGCCCAGGCGGCTGCGTTCGTCGATGACAGCCTCGACCCGCCCGCGCGCAAGTACGTTCCCGCGGCCGCCCGCGGCGTCGAGGCGGCGCCCGAACTGGCATGCCTGGAACTGGCCGACTGGTACCGCGGCCTGGTTTTGGAGGCCAGGACTTCCGCCGCCAAGGCCGCCGTCCTCGGCCGCGCCCGCGATTACTACACGCGGTTCCTGGCCCTCCATACGATTCAGGACGCGGCGCGAGCCGCCGCAGCGCAGGCCCTTAAGAAGGTGGAAGACGACCTGGCGACCCTCGGCCCCGCCGCCCGGCCAGGCAGGCGGCGGCTGCTGGTCATGACGCTGGCCAGGTCAAACTTCCACCGCTCCACGGCCGTGGCAGCGCGGCTCATCCAGGAGACGGGCCAGAAGACGCAGTCCTATGATACGACCGTGCGCGACGATGCCGGCGCGTTCAGCCCGACCGTCCTTATGCCCTTTGACGCCGTCTGCCTGGTCAACTGCAACGGAGAACTGGCCGACGCCTCCGGCTTGAAGGCCCTGCTGGATTTCGTCCGCAACGGCAAGGGGCTGGCGGCCATCCACTCCGCCGCCGCCGCGTTCACCAGGTCCCCGGACTACGCCGACATGCTCGGCGCGGGCTTCGGCGGCTCGCCCTTCGGCCGCGTCTCGGTGAAGATCGACGACCCCTTCTCGCCGCTGGTCGCCTCGTTCGGCGGCAAAGGCTTCGAACTGCGCGACGAACTCTACTCGTTCCGCGACCCGTACTCGCGTGAGAAACTGCACATCCTTCTGAGCGTGGACGCCGAGAACTCCGGCCCCTACCTCGGCCGGCGCACCGAACGGCAAGACGCCGACTACGCCGTCAGTTGGATAAAGACCTACGGCCAGGGCCGCGTCTTCTACACAGCCCTCGCACACGACGAGGCGGCCTACAGCGACCCGGCCATCGCCGGGCACATCCTGGCGGGCGTCCGCTTCGCCCTGGGCCTTCTGGCGGCCGACACGACGCCTAGCGCGCGGCTGGCGGCGGTCAGGCCCGTCCGCGGCCCGCCCCTCAGCCGGCAGCAGTAGGCCGGAGCATTGCCGCCCGCATGCTCCTTGTGCCCGAAGATGCCGGGGCGTCAGCCCGACGGCCTTCCATTGCGCACTTCGCACGAATATGTGAACGCAGGTTCGCCGTTGCGAACGCCGAGCCCCGCCGTTCTATCATCGCCCGTGCGAATGTATTGAACAGTTACGCGCTCCGGTGCAACGCGCACCAGCAGGTGCCCCGAGTTGGGAAGAAAGTCTCCCTTGCGGTAGGCGTATTCCTCCGCCTGATGATTGCGGAAGTTGCGGTGCGCCGGCTGAGGCACGAGTTGGTACACCACGCCGTCAAGTTCCTGTCGCGCAAAGAAGTGGTCGTGTCCGTGGAAGACGATCCGCACGCCGTTATCCGCCAGGAGGCGATGGATCGGGGCGCCCCAGCCCGGGCGCCGCACCGCAAACTCATCTTGTCCGCCGGCGCTGCGACCACCCCACTCGTACAGGGCCGCCGCTTCAGCGCCCCCGCGTCCTGCCGAATCCAAACCGCCGACCAACTGGTGGATAAAGACGAACTTCCACGCGGCCCTGGACGACCGGAGCGTACGGCCCAGCCAATCGTACTGCGCCTTGCCAATCGCCATGTTCCAGGGAGTCGCGCCGCCGCGCGTAGATCCGGAATACCAGTAAGGGTCAAGGACGACGAAAAGCCCGTCGCCCCATTCCCATGCATAGTAGTTCTGAAGGCTGCCCGCGTGGGGATGGGCGGCGTCATTGCCGCTGTAGAAATCTGACGCGACGGGGTTCGGAAAGAACCGTTTTCGCTGGGCGTTGGCCCATACTGCCAGGCCGCCCGCCGCATCGGCCCCGGGCCGGAACGTCTCTTCGCCATCGTGGTTGCCAAGCACCAGAAAAACGGGCGCTGCGTGGCCAACCAGTCCCAGCCAGTAGCGCTGCGCATCGTACTGACGTGCTGCGCTCTGGCGAGAGGCATGTTTGCCGGTCATGAACGCGTCGCCCAGGTCAATGTGAAAGTCCGGCCTTTCGGCAAGCACGTTCTCAAGCGTCCGCCGGTACAGGATTAAGTCGGTTGATTCGTCCAGGTGGGCATCGGATTGCACGGTGAAAGCGAACGCCGCGCCCGGCTCGCGCCTTGTGTGAAACGAGCCATTTCCCTCAACCGGCAACAGCGGGACGCCTGTCTCGGCGTCCAGCACGCGATACTCATAAGGCCTGTTCTTCTCCAGCCCGTCAATGACGACCTCGCGGGGCTCGCCCGGCCGCAGGTCAAAGGCCGGCGTTCGGCGTTGCAAAGGTTCGCCCCGGACTCCGTAGGCGATGATTGCCCGCACCGGCCTGAAAAGCAGAACACTGGCAGTCACCGAACGGTCCGTCGGCCGGCCCAGAATGACGTTGCCCTCGTACTTGGGGACGTCAGTCAGGAAAACGGCGCCGCTTTTCTCCCCGCGATCCCGCCGCATGTTCGGGAGCGGACCCCGCTGCTCGGGCGATGCCGCATCGGCGGCGGGCGGCCAGCACGTAACGGCGGCACAGAACACGGTCAAGCAGCACGCAACATGTCGCATTACTGCGCCCCCTTGGCGGCCCGGGGAGGGAAGAAAAAGTGGTCGGTATCCGGCAACGCCGGCGCCTGCTCAACCGGCTGCGAGTAGATATAGGCCGGAGCGCTCTTGTAGCCTTCAAGGTTGCGCAGTTTGGCAAACAGTTGCCTCTGCTCGGCCGACAGGGTCTTGTTGACGGCGGCAAACGCCGCGGCATAGGCGTGGGAGACCTCGCCGTCAAGTTCGCCGTAGCGGCGGCCAAGCGCAAGGACCTTCGCCTTGTCGGGCGTCTCGCCTTTCAGGAACCTTCGGAGTTCCGTGGAGATCGCGCGCCGCACTTCCACAATCTCTGCAAGGGCCTTGCGTTGCCGGGGAATAATCGCGGTGACGCAACTGCGCTGCTCGGGCGTAAGAGCGTCAAGAAACGCCCTGCCCAGGTCCCCCGTAGCCGAAGTGCTTATGTCGTAGTCGCGCTTGCCCATGGCCGGCATGTCTTTCATGTAGAACCCGCCGAAGTAAGTGCCGTGGCGCTCGGGACAGAAGTACGTGTCGGCCTCAACGGAGCCTGCGTACCAACTGAAGAACTCGCTCGCATAGGTCATGTACGCCACATTGACGAGCCTCTCCGCGCCCCTCGGCAACCTGTACCCGTCCGCGTCAACCTCAGGCCAGGTGCTGAAGTCGCCGAACTTCATCCTGGCAAGACAGGCTTTCTGTTCGGGCGTGAACGACGCCGCGACCTGTGCAAACACTTGTGCACGCTTGTAACTGATCTCCGCGTCAAAGGCGAAGAGGTCGCCCACGTACTTGACGACCGACTCCTTGTTCAGCCCCTGGCTGCCGGCAGGCAGGTCGCCCTTCAACTCGCGCCAGAAGGCCTTGATGAGCGGCAGGCGCTTCTCGGCCAGTGCGCGCAGTTCTCCGGCCTCCCGCCGCGCCGCTCCCTGGAACAGGGCACGCTGCTCGTCGTTCAGCACGTGCAGCACGTTTCCCGCGACGCGGTTAAGGAAGATGGGATTGTGCCCTTTGCCTGCCGCGTCAATGTCGCGCATGTACTGGAACCCGAAGAAGTCGCACACCTTGCCTGGCGGCAGGAACGTGCAGGCGCCGTAATCGCCGCTGATGAAAGCCAAACCGCTGAAGGCAATGGTATGCAGTTGGGCCTGGTCCGACACGGCCTGCTCTATTGAATACCGCTGCCTGGGCCCGCGCCGACCCTGTTCCGGCTGCGCGGCAGCACAGACTTCCGCGCCGACAAGCGCCAAGAACAAGACCGCTGCCGCGCACGCAAAGCCGCATCCGCCGTTCTTCTTGCCGGACCGCATGGCTGTTTCCCTTCGTTCCGTTGCCCCCTCCCGTGCAATAGTGCACTCGCAGGGCGTCCGGTAACGCCGGGGCGTGCAGAATCCGCGGCTGCGCCGGGGCCTACATTCTGGGGAGCACCAAGCCGGGGCGCTACCCCGGCCTACATACTGCGGAGCACTTCCTCGGCATCCCGGCGGGTGGCCTCGGTTTGCGCTGCGGCAAGGACTTTCTTCATGGCGGCGCGGACGGCTTCTCTTGAGTCCGCACCGAGGCCGCGGGCGATCTTGACGGCGGCGGCCGCAGCCTCTTCCCGGAGCGCTTCGTCGGCCAAGAGCGGCACGACCATCTGCAGCGCGTCCGCCGACTTCATGTCGCCCAGCGCACCGAGCACCAGGCGCTTCTCATCCGGCCGCCGGGCCGCCGCCAGCGCAGCGGCGTACATCGCCAACCTCTCGGCCTCCGGGCGCTCGGTCATCGCACCGGCCAGCCGCACGTAGCCCCGCAGCGCCAGCACCTGGTGCGCGGGCTTCGCGGCCGACCGCGCAAGTTCGAGCAGGTCCGGCGCCGCCGCGGCGTCGGGCCAGTCGGCCAGCGACCTGACGGCGGCATCCTGAACTTGGGGCCGCGAGTCCTTGACGGCGGGCCGCACGGCCGCAAGCGCCTTATCGCCCCCCGTCCTGCCGAGAACGCGAACGAGGGCCGCCCGCACGCGCGTCACCGTGCGGAAATCCATCGCCTGGATGATCATATCCGCGTACGCATCCTTGTCCTTGGCGCGCGTGCCCATGGCCGCGAGCGCGCGCTCGGGGCCGGCCGGCGAGTCAGGCAGCGACAGCAACAGCAGGAGGCTCGCCGCGTGTTTCTCTTCTGCGAGGTTCTCCAGGGCGGCATACGCTTCGGCGGCAACATCCGGCCCGAAGCGGCCATCCGCCGCCGCAAGAAGCGCATCTACATAATTTCTTGCCCCCCGTGTGACCAGGACGGACACGAGTTCTTTGGCGCCGGTAAAGGGTCCATCCAGAATCGCCTGCGCGACGGCGGCGGTCGCCCGCTGGCCGGGCATGCGTTCAAGAGACCGACGGGCCGCCTGCTTCTCCTTGTCGTTCGGCGAAGACAGCATGCCGATTAGCGCCTCGGCGGCCTTGCCGTCGGAGGACTCGGCGGCGGCGCGGATGCCCGCCAGCCGCGCGGCCTCTTCCCGCTCGCCCATGGCCGCGATTACGGCCGCCGTCGCCGCCGACCCGCCGCGGCGGACAAGCATCGCCAGCACTTCTCCGCGAGCCTGCGGCTCCAGCGAAGGCATGACCGCAAGCCACGCGGCCGTCACGGCGTCGCCGGGCAAGAGGGCGGCCGCATCCATCGCCGCCGCGCGGACCTGCGGGTCGCCGTCCTTCATGGCCTGAACCAGGTCGTCCGCGGCCGCCGCTCCGAGCAACGCCGCCAGGCCGCGAAGCGCCGCGCCGACGATGTGGCGCTCGCCCCGAGCCTTCGCGCCCGCCAGGAGCGCGCGGTAAACCTCCTCGGCCTCGCGGGGTCTCTGCGTCTCGGCCAGGCGCTGTGCCAGCAGGAGCGCGGCATCGGTCGCCACGGCTCGCTCGTAGGCCGACTCGGCTGCGGCCGCCTTATGGAGCGTCTCCCACGCGGCAGGGTCGCCGATGTTCGCCAGGGCCCGGAGCGCGGCCATGCGCACCTCGCGGTCGGGGTCGGCGGCCTCCTTCGCGAGGTCCGCCGCCGCGGGCGCGTAGCGCAGCACTCCGAGGTTCTGAACGATGGTCAGGCGGCACTTGCCGTGCGACTTGGGGCGCGCAGCCAGAAGCGCCGCCGCGGCCTCGCCGCCGCCGATGGTCACGAGCGTCTGCGCGGCATATTCACATAGTTCATCGTCCAGGAGGAACCCGCTGACGGCGGGCACGGCCTTCGGGCAGCCGGCGATGCGAAGTTGCTGGAGGAAGAACCCCTTGACGGCCGTCGGGGCAGGCCCGGCCAGGAGGCCCCGCAGCGCCTCGCAGACCATCAGCCGCTCGGCCTCCGCCCCCGGCCGCGAGACGTAAAGCGCAACGCCGTGCAGAGCCTGCCGCGCGCGCCAGTCGTCGGCCGCCCCCGGCTCGACCACGAGGGCCGCCAGGTCCGCGACGCCCCGGGGCCCGAGTTTGACGAGTTCGGCCACGGCCGCCCGGCCCGCGGCGGCGTCGGCGGCCGGGAACTTCTCCAGGATGGCCGCGAGCGGCCCCGACGGCGGGGGCGTGGCCGGGCCGGCCGCCGCCCCGGCCGCCGGCGCCACCAGGCAGGCGGCAAGGGCCGAGGCCCAGAGAAGTCGCATCGCACGACCTCCATCAACGCGGCTTACTTTTTCTCCCACCCGCTGTAATGCACCTCCATGAAGAGCGGCTCGTCCAGGACGAGGATTTTTTCCAGGCGCACGAGTTGCCCGTCGAGCGGCAGGTTGACGCGGATGGGCGTCGCGCCGGCGGCCGCGGCCGTGGCGTCGGCCTGGGCCTGCGCGGCTTCCTGGATGGCGCCGGCCGCCGCCTGGGCATCCACCGGCGGCTGCTCCGGGGCGCCCGTCAACTGCCGGAACGCCTTGACGACGGTCAGCGGCCCTTCGATCCACGGCTCGCTCGACCAGGGGCGCGCGTACTTGCCCTCCTTCGGCAGGTACAGGTTCACCATCAGGTGTGTGACGGGTTCGCTTGAGCGGGGCAGGTCGATGCGAAGCGTGCCGGCGGGGGCGGGCTTACGGGCCGGGTCGTCGGTCTTTTCTACATATACGAGTTCCACCGGGAATGCCGCAAGGCCGCTCGAGGCCCCCTCGGAGCGGACGAGAGGCAGGAGGACGCGCTTCTGCTCGTCCCTGGCCGGGCGCACCGACCGCCCGGACACGCTGGCCGACCAGATGTCCACGCCCTCCGGCATCGCCAGGCGCAGGAACTGCTGCCGGTTGTTCCGCACGTTGTAGACGACCTTGGTGATGCGCCGCCCCTCCATCGTCTGCATGGTCGTGATGACCGCGGAATCGACGATCGTCACCAGCACGCTCACGTCTTCGTGCTTCTTGATGGCAAGCGGAACGGTGAACGTCTCCGCCACGTAGCGGAACGCGAGAAGGATGGGCTGCCCGGTAAGGGCGAGCATCTCGGGCGGCAGTTCGCGGACGTCGATGGCGGTTGCGCCGTCGAGCCGCGGGGCCGAGAGTTCCACGTTGGCCAGCGCGACGACGCCGATGTGGCCCTTCTCGCGGACAACGTCCATCGTCCGCAGGACGGGCAGGGGCACCTCGCCGCCGCCGGCCGCGCCCGTGGGCTTCTCGTACGTCACGTTCAGCGTGTAATCGCCGAGGACCTCGCTGGAGAGCGCCACGGCCAGTTCGGCCTGCGCCACGCGCCAGTCGCGGACGCGGTCGCCCTTGACCTCCAGGATGCTCGCCCCATCGGGCACTTTGAGTTTCAGCACGCGCACGCCGGAGTGGAGGATGTTGTACTTGAGGCGCTGGCGCCCCACGAGGATGCCGTCGCCGACGGCCAGGAGGGTCTGCGTCTCGGCGTAGAGTTTGGGCGGCACTTTTTCGGCCTCGGGAATGGCCCGCTCCCACGCCAGTTGCACGGCCTGGGCCGCGGGAAGGGCCGCCGCCACGCGCGTGGCCCCGCCCTCCTCTTTCTTGATTACGGACTGCGCGCCCGTGACCTTTATATCAACACCGGTTTGCGCCAGGCGCAGGTCCAGGATGCAGGTTGACGAGGGCACGCGGTCGAACTTCAGCGTCAGCGTGCCGGCCTGCTCCGTGACGGCCACGGCGAACTTCGCCTTGACCTCCATCGGGCCGGTCGCCGTGGTGAGGACCTCGTAGAAGTTGCCCGCCTGCCGCAGGAACGCCCCCTGCGGCAGCGTAACGTCCTGGATGGCCACGCTCGCCGGCAGGATGGGGATGACCTTCCAGTCTTTCTCCTTAAGGACGCTCACCTTGACGGTGGCGGTGAACACGGCGCCGTCCTTCGTAAGGTCGCCGGTGTACTCGGCGCCGGTGACTGCGAAGTCGGCCGGCGGCGGGCCGCCTTTCTGCTTCTGCTCAAGGCTCCACTGGAGGAGGGCCTTGAACTCCTGCCACGGGATGCGCACCCTGGCCTGGCCCATGTTCTGGATTTTCATGCCCAGCAGGCCCTCGACCTCTTCCCAGGTGAGCGTGAACATGCCGGCCTCGCCCGGGCCGCGCGCCTCGTCGTAGCCGGTGATCTTCTTGAAGAGGTCCCAGGGGAGGACCACCTGGCCCTTGTCGTCGGCGGCCGTGGCGGCCGGGACCGCGGGGGCCTTCGGCTGGGCGGGGGCCGCAGGGACCGACGCCAGGATGAGCGCGGCCGCAGCCAGCGCCGCCAGGAACCATCGACTTGTACTCATTTCTCTTCTCCTTGCCAAGTGTACTCCGCCACGAGTTCCAGGGAATCGCCGGGGTCCAGCAGCGTCTTCTCGAATTTCACCGTGCGGCCGACGGCGGGGACCGTCACGACGGCGGGCACGCCGGGGAACCGCACCGGCTCGGCCTCGGCCGTCCAGTGGCGCATGCGGCCGCTCTTGACGGCCGTCAGGTAGCCGCCGTTGTCCACCAGGAGGCAATCGTCGTGGGCCACTCGCAGGTCGTTGCCGTTGTAGGAAAGCGTGTTGGCATCGTCGGCGGCCTGCGCGATGGAGACCAGCCCGCCGTTGGCCACCAGCGCCGGCGTGCCGACGACGGCGTCCTGACGGACTTCGCCCCCAGTCGCGGCCGCGGGGAGGCCGGCGGCCGCACGCTGCTCAACGTCGATCAGGCTCAGCAGTTGCCCCTCGTTGATAACGGCGTAGGTGACGCCGTTTGCGCCCTTGCGCCACTCGATGCCCGCGGCGCCGGCGGCATCGTTCGTCAGGGCGATGTTGCGCGACCCGACGGCCACGCGCTGGCCCAGGTTCGCCCGCAGGCGCTCCAGCAGGACCGACACGTTGCCCGCGATGCGGGCGTCGTTGGGCACGATGAGCGTGCCGCCGCTGTATGCGTTGACGATCGCGGGGCCATTGAAGTCCAAATCTGCGCCGCCGACGGTCAACGTCCCCCCGGAAAGGTCCAGGTAGTCGGAACGCACCCACCTCTGCGCGCCGGGTTCGACCACGATGCCGTTGATGTTCAGCGTGCCGGTTTCGGCGCGCTCGCCGCCGTGCGTCACGGCCCGCCCGGCAGCGGCCGCGCCTGCCTGCGGCGCAGGCTGCGCGGCCGGGGCGGCGCCGGGGCCGCCTACGGCCGCACTGGGGGCGCGGCCAGGGCGCAGGGCCCAGGCGTAATTCCGCGCGACGAAATCGGCCAGGCGCTTGTTGTCCTCATCGGTCGCCGTCAGGTCGGAGACGCTGAACCCGACGTTCGCCAGTTGCTGCGCCTGCTGGGCGACCGCCTGCCGCGCCTCCTGGAGTTTGCGGCGGCTCTCGCTCACGGCGGCCCACTCGTCCGTGGACGGATAGCGCAAGTGAACTGTCGGGGGCCGCGCGGCCGGCACAGCCGCTGCGATGACAGACGCCGTCACGGTTCTCGCCTGCGCGTCGAGGTAGGAGAGGTCTTCGCGCCAGCGCAGGGCCCGCTCGTCGGCCGGGTTGATGGCGATGATGTGGTCGAGAACGTGGATAGCGTCGCCGAACTGCATGGCCCCGCGCAACTCGCTGACCCTGATCCACAACTCGGCGGTTCTTGCGTCGGCAGCGGCGACGGACGGGGGACGCTCGGCCGGCAGCCCTGTTGCGAGGAGGGGCAGTCCGGCAGGCAGCGCGGGCGGGGGCGCCGGCCCCGCCGGGGGCGCGGACGGCTGCGCCGGAACAGCGACGCCTACGACAACACCATCATTGCGCGGCGCGGGCGGCTGCGCCGGTGCAAAGGGGGCTCCGACCTCAAAGCGCGGCCCTTTGTCGGCCAGGGCCCCCAGTTTCACACGGGCCTCGTACTCTATCGCGGCCGCGCCGGTATTGGCGAGCGCCTGGGCGGCACGAACCGTGGCCTCGTGCTCCTTTTCGAGGTCCTTCAGGGCGTCCTGTGCTTCGGCGATGCGGCCGAGGCGGGCGAGTTCCTTCGCGTGCTCCGCCTGCGCGGTCGTCTGCCGGGCCTTCTCGGCCAACTGGCGCCCCAGCGAGGCTGTGGCCGCCGCAGTCGCCCCAGCCGGCGCAGCCGCCGTGGGGGCGGCCGCAGCACGGGCCGCGGCGGCCTCGTCCCACCGCTCCTCGCGGTGCGCGGGGGCCTGCCGCACACGGGGGGCCTCCAACTCCTGGGTGAGCGACTTCAGTTGCTCCACCTGACGGCGGAGGTCCTCGGTGCGGACCTTCAGCGCATCATCGGTCAAGGCGTAGCCCCACGCCTTGTCCGCGCCCGGCGAGATAAGCCCCGCCCCTTTCTTGCCGAGCGTTACCTGCTGCTCGGCGATGGCCTCGCCCAGTTGCACCTGCGGGGCCGCCCTGCCGCTTCCCGACAAGACGAGCCGGCTGGCGCCCTGGTCCACCGTGACCGCAACCTGCTGCGGGGCCGCGGCCCGGCCTGGTTGCACCTGCGGCGCCCGCGGCATCTCCCTCTGCAACTGCTTCAACAGCTCGGCCACCTTCTCTTGTCCGCGGCGGGTCTGCGTGATGATGAGTTGGCCGTTCATGTACTCGATGGCCGCAGGGCCGCCCTTGTCGGACCAGGGGGCAACGCTCGGGTCGGACTGGTTCGAGACAGTGCGCTGGATGATGGCGATGAGTTCCTGTGCGCCGACGGGCTGGTCGGCCGGGGCGGCGCCTGCGGCGCCGCCGAAGAGCGCCGCCAAGCCGCCAGCCGTCATCGACCGCGCGGGGTGGCGCACGGTCGAGACATCGAAGCGCGGCGCCTGGTCCGAGAAGTCGGGAACCTGCGCCACCAGGTCCTGCACCGGTTGCGTCACCACGGGAAGTTCCTGCTGCAACTTGTCCCTGGTGGTTATGACGACGTAACCGGCGCCGACCTTGTAACCCAGGTCATGGCCGAGGATGAGCGCCAGGACCGACTCAACGCTGACGCGCTTGACCTTGAGGTCCACGACGCGGGTCGTCAGGTCAAGGCCGTCGGCGGCGACGCCGGGGTCAATGACGATGTTCAGGCCCCGCTGGACTTCGCTTATGTACTTCAGCACGTTGTCAAGGCTGGTCTTTTCAAAGTCCAGGTCAATCGGCTCGCTCAGTCGGCGGCGCGTTTCGGCCACGGCCTTCGGCTCGGCCGGAACGGCTGTAAACTCGCGGCGGAACTCCGTGAGGTCGGCCACGCCGCTCTCATCGCGCACACGAACCCGGCGGGCCTGCGCATCCAGGTACTGCAGGTCCTCGCGCAACCTCAGGGCCCGCTCGTCGTTCGGGGCGACCGCCAGCAAGCGGTCGAGCACCTGGACGCCCTCCCTGAACCGCATGCTCTCTCGCAGTTCAGTGGCGCGCTGCCACAGTTGGCGGACCATGAGTTCGCGGTCGGCCGCGTCGGGGTCCCGCACCTGCATCACGCGGGCGGCCGCAACCCTGGTGGCCAGGCTTTCGCGCGCGGAGTCAGGGGTGAGAGGCTGTGCCTGTGCCTGTGCCTGTGCCTGTGCCTGTGCCTGTGAAGGCAAGAAGCCCGGCTCCCATCTCACTGCCGGCCCGCCTGCCACCTCATCAAATCGCTCCAAGCGCCGGGCACCGACCAGCGCATCAACGGCCTCCTGGAGTTCGCGGCCGCCGGCCTGGGCGACGGACTGGCGCAGCGACTGCACCTGTGCCTGAAGTTTCTGAAGTTCCTCCGCCCCGCGCCGGCGCTCGTCTTCGCGCTCGCGCAGGAACTCTTTGGCCTTGCGCGTAAGGGCATCCTGCTCGCGCGCCTCTTCGCCGCGGGCCTGGAGTTTGCCCGACAGGCTAAGGACCACCTTGTACGCGGCCTCGGCCTTCTCCTCCTCGCCCTCTTTGAGGGCCATCTCGGCCTTCTGGAGCAACTCCTGCTGCTGCTCGACCAGTGCGACGTTCGCGCCCTGCTGGGCCAGTTGAACGGCCTTGGTCTGAGCCCGCGCGCCGCGGTCCTCGCCTGCCGCCGCCTGCTTGCCGAGTGCAATCCGGATGTTGCCGAGGTACTTGCGTGCGTTCTCGGCCTCGGAAGAGTTGGGCGAGATTTCAATCACCTTGCCGAAGAACTCGTTGGCCTTGGCGTAGTCGCTGCGGTTGTAGTAATCGACGCCCGCGCGGTAAAAGTTCCTGCCCTGGATGGCGGCCGACTGGGCGCGCAGGCGCTCTTCGTCGGCTGCGCGGCGGGCATCGTCCTCGGCCGCCTTCTTGTCGCCCTCGCGCTGCCGCAGGAGCACCGCGTTGTACCTCGTCTCGGCCTTGACGCCCAGCAGTGCCCCGAGCCCTTCCAGGATGCCGGGCGGCCGAGGCTTGGCCGGCTCGGGCGTCTTGGGCGGGACCTTCGGCGCCTTCGTGGCCCTCGGCGGCTTCGGCGCCTCCGGCCGCAGGCCCGGGGCCAGGTGCCCCCGGCCGTACTCGAACTCCACTTCGGCCGTCTCGCTGGACCACGCGGGCACCTCGCGCAGCGCACCCTCCCAGCGGCGCACGGAGAGGCCCTCCGGAACCGCCAGGGCGCACCGCGCGTAGGCCACCGGCAGGTCCACGCGCGGCAGCGGCAGGCTCAGGCGGCCGGAGCGAGCAAGCGCCTGGCCGCGCGTCAGGTACACCAGTTCCACCGGAAAACTGATGAGGCCCGCCGTCGTCAGGACCGATTTTTCCAGCGGCACGAACACCGCATCGCCCGGGCCGCGCGCCAGGTTCCGCTGCTGCTCCGCCACGCGGGCCACGACCAGTTGCGAACCGGGGGGCAACTCCACGCGCATGAACTGCTGCCCGCGGTTGCGCACCTCGAAGAGCGCCTTCGTCATCAGCGACCCGTCGGGCCGGTACAGCACCGTGTACAGGGCCGCATCGACCAGCGTTTCGCGGACCGGGAACTCGGCCATGTCAACCGCATCGAGGCGGGCCTCCCACGCGCCGCCGCTCAACTGGTAGGCGTACACGGGCGGGGCCGCCAGGAGGCCGCGGACGGAGTCGGGCAGGTCATAGAGCGCCATCGCGGCAAGGCCGGGCGACTCGAGTTCCAGGAGCACCGCCCCCGCCCCGCCGCCGATGGCCAGGCATCCGCCCCGATGGCTCGCCCCGCGGACGCCGAACGCCGGCAGCGCCATCCGCCCCGCCTTGGCGCGCGGAACGTCGAAGGATACCTCCAGCCGTGTGCGCTGCGTCACCGGGCCGCGAAGGAACACGCGGGCCGCGCCGCCGGCCGCCTGCACCTCGCGAAC
>Ga0194113_10002818_pt1 | contig 23449 bp, 18 predicted proteins | sample TA2MahC200mmetaG_FD_146193 | JGI IMG/M metagenome (GOLD analysis project Ga0194113, IMG submission 146193) | Freshwater microbial communities from Lake Tanganyika, Tanzania - TA2015017 Mahale Deep Cast 200m | ecosystem: Environmental > Aquatic > Freshwater > Lake | place: Tanzania: Lake... | reverse complement strand
TTATGATTATTGGGTTACAATCCAATACCTCTACCCATAGACGAAACCGGCATCCTCGCCCTAACCTTAGCCCAAAAAGGATTCTTGGCTTCCTTATTAGGAATGCAGGAAGGCATGAAAAATCCACCCTCTATTAAGGATTTAAACCAAAACATTTAAAATGATGACTAATGCGAATCCTTTACATCACGCTTGAAGATTTATCCCTCCATAAAGGGTCGGTCACTCATGTTAAAGAAGTTGTCGCCGGCCTGCGAAAACGAGGCCATGAGGTTGAATTAATCGGACGCCCCTGGAATTCTATCGCTTTCTCATCTTTATTTCTCCTGTTTTCCCTTTTCGTAAAACTTTCCCAATATGATGTTATTTATGCCCGGGATTATCATACCGCGATTATTGCTCTCTTGCCACGGCTCCTCTTCCATAAAAAATTAATTTACGAGATTAATGGATTAGCCAATGAAGAACAAAAGTTAAAGAGGCATTCTTTCTTAAACCGTTTGCTTGTTTTTATTATTAAAAAAGCCGAAGGATTGGCTACAAAATATTCGGAAAGGATTATTTCGGTAACCCCTCGTATAGCAGCATTTCTTAACAAAGATTTCAAATGCCCATTAGAAAAAGTGGTGGTTATCGGGAATGGAGTGGACATTAAAAGGTTTTATCCAATAAGAGATCCGAATTTACTTGCAACGTGGAGAGATCGATTGAGTGTTGGCAGAGACGATATGGTCGTTGTTTTTGTCGGGAATTTGGCAAGATGGCAAGGGGTTGAAACGTTGATTGAAAGTGGATTTAAGCTATTTCAACAAAACGAAAGGATAAAGTTCCTTATTGTTGGGGATGGCCCACTTAAAGAGAATTTGATGAAAATAGTTTCGGAATCACAATGGAAACAACAGGTTATATTTACAGGGATGGTAGATTATGAAGAGATTCCTCTTCTGATAAATATCGGGGATATTTGTGTCGCCCCATTTGTGTCGAAACGAAACCAAAAGACCGGAGTTTCCCCGCTTAAAATCTTCGAATATATGGCATGTGGGAAACCGGTTGTAGCCTCAAGAATTTCAGGACTTGAGTTTATTGAAGAAGAGGGTATTGGGCGACTCATTGAACCAGAGGATAACGAAGGCCTAGAACATGTTTTAGCAGATTTGTCAAATGACCGGGATAAGAGGGAAGAGATGGGGCAGAATGCACTCGTGCTCGCCCGTGAAAAATTTGATTGGGAGATAAAGGTCATTGAGATAGAAAAAATATTAAAAGAATTGTTGGCATAAGGGTTGCAAAATATGGAATTTATGAACCATAAAGATCCCTTTCTGCGGAAGCTTTATATAGGGAAACTCAATTGAATACAATGGGTTAAAATATAAATATTTTTTTGCCTTAACTGTTCATAGAATGAACAATTTCGGTCCTAAATTGGACAAAATTCGACCATTATGGGAAATCTTGAACTTTTTAAGCCTCCGCAAGAGATTAGGGAGTTAAATCTACTCCAGGAATTGGAGAAGAATCCGGTCATTTCGCAACGGGAACTATCACATAAATTTGGGATCGCTCTCGGAGTGACGAATGCCTGTCTGAAAAGGATGGCCCGGAGGGGTTGGATACGAATCATGAACCTGAATCATCACAAGATCGGATACTACCTGACTCCAAAGGGGTTTGCGGAGAAAGCCAATCTTACTCTTCATCTCATCACCTGGACCGTTCAGCATTATTCCACACTGAAAGAGATCATCAGTAGAAAGCTTTTGGAGATGGAAAATTCCGGAGCGAAACGCATCGTTTTTTATGGTGTGAGCGATGAGATGGAGATTGCTTACATTACCCTCCAGGGAGTCAATCTAAAACTGATAGGCATTGTCGAAGATCAGGAAAAAATAAATCGGGCGGAGATATTAGGCTTTGAGGTGAAGGACCTCCGTCAAATTGAAACTTTAAAACCTGATGCCATCCTAATCACCTCTTTGACAGGCCTGGAGGAGAGGAAAGAACGGTTGAGTCAGATGGTCGATGTTACCAGGGGACGCATATGGGACATTTCAAATCCTTAAGGAAAGGTAGAAATTGAGGCGACTATGGAGATAAGGGGAAGTCGGGTTTTAGTTATTGGAGGTGCTGGTTTTATTGGGTCCCATGTAGTGGATGAGTTTGTCAAAGAAGATGTGAAAGAGATCATTGTCTTTGACAACTTCTGCAGAGGGACGAGGGGTAATTTGGAAGAGGCTTTGAAGGATCCTCGGATTAAGGTTTATGAAGTAGGAGGCGATATCTGCCAGACAGACATTCTTGATTCTGCTATGAAAGGGGTTGATTATGTCATCCACCTTGCAGCCTTATGGTTGCTCCAATGTCACGAATATCCACGCGCCGCTTTCGATGTGAATATACGAGGAACCTTTAATGTCCTGGAAGCTTGTGTTCATCATCATGTTAAGAAACTGGTCTACTCTTCCTCCGCCTCAGTTTACGGGGACGCCATAGAAATCCCGATGACGGAAAGCCATCCTTTCAACAATAAGACTTTCTATGGAGCTACCAAGATAGCTGGCGAACAAATGTGTCGTGCATTTTACCATCGATATGGCCTCAATTATGCGGCCTTAAGGTACATGAATGTCTATGGTCCAAGGCAGGACTACAAAGGGGCCTATATTGCCGTCATCATGAAGATTTTGGATCGACTCGACCAAGAACTTCCTCCCATTGTTTATGGGGATGGAACTCAGTCCTATGATTTTATCTATGTTTCGGATGTAGCCCGTGCCAATATCTATGCATTAAAAAGTCCTGCAACAGATAAGTTTTATAACATCGGAATGGGAACACAAACCACTATTAAAGAGCTTTGTGAACTTATTTTAAAAATTACAGGGAAAAAGTTTGAGATACAATATGAACCCGCCGGACAAACATTTGTAACAAACCGCATAGGAAGCACAGAGAAGGCTAAAAAGGAATTGAATTTTGAAGGAAAAGTGAATTTGGACGAAGGGCTTAAAAAACTCATTGAATGGAGAAAATCTCATTTGAAGCAATGAGGATCCATTCGAAATAAGAAAATATTGGGAAGTCGTGAAGATACCTATTACCAAGCCATTTTTAGGGAAAGAAGAGAGAAGGGCCATCTCGGGACCTCTTAAGAACGGTTGGATTGTTCAGGGACCCAAGGTTGCTGAGTTTGAGAATCTTTTTGGTCAGTTTACGGGATCCCAATTCGCTGTCGCCACAAGTTCTTGTACAACTGCCCTCCATCTTTGTCTGGTCGCCTTGGGCATTGGGCCAGGAGATGAAGTGATCCTTCCATCCTTCACTTTCGTTGCGACCGCGAATGCCATTGAATATACCGGCGCCACGCCGGTTTTCTGCGACATTGACCTTTGCACGTTTAATATCGATGTTGAACAGACACAAAAGAAAATAAATGATAGAACCAAGGCGATCATTCCGGTCCACCTATTTGGTTTAAGTGCTGACATGAATCCGATCATGAAGATGGCGCATAGGCATGGTCTAAGAATCATCGAAGATGCTGCCTGTGGATTGGGATCCTACTACCAGGGAAAGCATGTGGGAAATTTTGGCAACGTTGGATGTTTTAGTTTCCATCCCCGTAAGGCGATTACGACAGGTGAAGGAGGAATGATCATTACAGAAGATGAGGCCCTGATGATGACTTTTAGGTCTTTGCGCGACCATGGAGCAACAAAGGCCGATCTGGAGCGGCACGTCGACCGGGGGGGCTCTCTTCTTCCCTCCTTCAACCGTTTGGGATTCAATTATCGCATGACCGATATCCAGGGCGCCCTTGGGGTGGCCCAGATGAAATCAGCTCAGAAAATTATCGAAGCTAGAAGAGCCAGAGCAGAAAGATATGATCAACTCCTCAGGGGAGAAAAGTGGCTAAGGATTCCTGAGTGCCCGGATGGACAGGTTCATAGTTACCAATCTTATGTTTGTATGATACGACCGAAAGACTATTCTTTTGGAGCGGAAGAATATTCTCTGGAACAGGTTTCCCTTTTTCACAACAAGAGAAATCAACTCATGGAAACTCTTTGGACAAAGGGGATTGGCACCCGGCAGGGAACCCATGCGGTCCATCATCTCGGATACTATCGAGAGAAATATGGTCTCAAATCAAAGGATTACCTCCATTCATTGATCGCAGAGCAGTGGAGCATCACCCTGCCGCTTTATGTTCAGATGACAGATGAGGAACAGGATTTCGTGGTCAAGGAGATGAAGCAGTGTGCGGAATCGCTGGAATTCTAAATCTAACGAACAAACCCGTCCAGCCCTCTACAATCAAGAGGATGTGCGATGTGATGAGACATCGCGGTCCTGATGATGCTGGGTACCTTTTTTTCAGAATCGAACCATCCAAGGGGAAAAAGGGGGCTTGGAAAGAATTCGTGGACAAAGATTTCTCCTATCATCATCCCGACTATTTTTCCGAAATGCCTAATTTATTGAATTCGGGAACAGACGATAAAGAGGCATGGAATTTGGCATTGGGGCATCGAAGGCTTTCGGTGATTGATTTGACCTCGGCAGGGCATCAGCCGATGGCTGATTCGGAAAAGAAGATATGGATCACCTATAATGGGGAGATCTACAACTTTAAGGAGATACGTGGAGAATTGGAAAATTCCGGTTATGTCTTTCGATCTCATTCTGACACGGAGGTCATCCTTAACAGCTATAAGGCCTGGGGGATCAAATCGATCCTGAAGTTTAACGGCATGTTCGCCTTCGCTTTATGGGATAGTGGATCAAATCAGCTCTTTCTCGCCCGGGATCGTTACGGAATCAAACCTCTTTATTACTATTTCAAGAACGGCCATCTGATTTTTGCCTCGGAGATTAAAGGAATACTCGAAAATGAGGAAGTAAGAAAGAGGGTTGATCATGAAGCCTTGGATGAATATTTCACCTTCCAAAATATCCTTTCCGATAAGACCCTTTTCGGAGAGATCCGTATCCTCCCCGCAGGGCAGATTCTTTCTTTCCAACTTGATTCCGATTCGAAGATCAATGGATTGGAGCCCCTGATGACGACTTCCTGGAATGGATGGAAAGTCCGTTTGTGGAAATACTGGGATTTTGATTTTTCGAATCCATATGGAACAAAGGACCTGCCCGAAGATTTCTGCGTAGAAGAATTGAAGCGTCTTTTTTTTCGGGCTGTGGAGCGACACTTGGTAAGTGACGTCCCCGTGGGAGCGTATCTCAGCGGCGGAATGGATTCAGGTTCTATTGTGGCCACGGCAAATAAGAAGATTCCAAGGCTGAGGAGTTTTACAGGAGGCTTCGACCTTTCCTCCGTAAGCGGTCTCGAATCCACTTTTGATGAAAGGGAACCTGCAGAATTTATGGCCAGTTCCTTCGGTACCGAACATTACGAGATGGTGATGCATTCAGGAGATATGGTCTGGGTGATGCCTAAAATTATTCGCCATCTTGAGGATCTCAGGGTTGGGATGTGCTGGCAAAATTACTACATTGCTCAGCTGGCCAGTAAGTTTGTCAAGGTCGTTCTTTCCGGCACAGGAGGAGACGAAAACTTTGCCGGTTATCCTTGGCGTTACCTTCCGATGACGGACGAAAAAGAGGCAAGGGATGTGAAAGCCAAAAATTATTATAGGTATTGGCAACGTCTGATCCCTGATAATCAGAAACGGTTATTCTTTGATACACAAGTATTGAAAGACGTGGACGAAGATCACTGTTTCCACGTTTTTAATAGTATCCTGAAAGGCGCGAGTGGAAAAGGACAGCGGGACTTTGGGTTGTCGACTTGCCTCTATTTTGAGTTAAAGACTTTTTTGCATGGGCTTTTTATTGTTGAAGACAAACTCTCAATGGCTCATTCTCTGGAGGCCAGAGTTCCATTTATGGACAACGACTTAGTCTCCTTCGCCACGAAAATACCAAATGAATACAAACTTCAACCGGTCAATGGAATCAATCCCATTGAGGAGAATGTGGTGGGGGCAAAGACCACATTTTTTGCTCATTCCAATTCAGGGAAATACGTTTTTCGTAAAGCGATGAAAGGGATTGTTCCCGATGAAATTCTCGATCGTAAGAAACAAGGCTTCAGCCCTCCCGATCAGTCTTGGTACTGCGGTCCAACCATGGGTTACCTCCGGGAAATATTGCTGAGCGAAAAAGCTCTATCGAGAAGCTTTTTTAAGCCAGAGGCGATTCAGCGAATTGTCAACGAGCATACCGAGGGGAAGGTAAACCACCGATTACTCATTTGGTCCCTTCTTAGCTTCGAATGGTGGAATAGGATATTTCTCGATGAATAGAGAGAGGACAAAGAGAGAGCTCTTAGACATTTTCGAAGAACTGCGGAACCAACGAATGCGCCAATGGAAACGCGTTCTGCCCGTAGGAGATGAAATCTCGGACCGATGGGAGAAGGCAAAGTTTCTTGGCTTCGGTGAGGGGACGAGCGTCTATGATAGTAGCCTGATCATCGGAGACGTCAAGGTGGGCAAAAATACCTGGGTCGGGCCCTTCACGGTTTTAGATGGTTCTGGAGGGTTGGAAATCGGAGACTATTGCAGCATTGCGTCAGGTGTACAAATCTATTCTCATGAGACGATCTTTTGGGCTCTCTCGGGCGGGAAGATGGAATACAGTCGAGCCAAGACGGTCATTGGCAACTGCTGTTACCTCGGGCCCAATACGATAGTGAGCAAGGGTGTGAAAATTGGGGACCATTGCCTCGTCGGGGCGGGCAGTGTTGTGAACAAGGATCTTGAGCCTTGCACCATCGCTGCAGGTTCTCCTTGTCAAATTATTGGCCGAGTTAAGCTCAACGAGAAGGGCTTGGTTGAACTCTTGGTCGATAAGGATTTAAAAAAATGAAAGAGCATATTCTGAGCCTCCTCGTTTGTCCTCCCTGTAAGGCAAATTTAACTTTACAAAGCTTCACACAAGAGCACAAAGAGGTGAAGGATGGTTTCTTGTTATGTTCCTGCGGACAGTGGTTTCCCATTATCCATTTCGTTCCCAGACTCCTTCTGAGAGAATATCGAGGAGATTACAGGGACTTTATAAAAGCCTATGGTCTAAATCATCTTGAGGCGAAAGATTTTATTTCCCCTCACTTCGTTTCGCGGGAAAAACAGGTTCAAAAGAGCTTTGGCTCAAAATGGATGTCTCAGCCGACTTGGGGGATCAATGGTGAGACGAAATCGTTTATGAGAGATTGGATTCTTGATAAATATGGGTGGCGGAACCGAGAGGGCTTTAAAAAAGCCATGGAATCTAAAAGGAATATTTTGGATGCAGGAACAGGTGGCGGACGAGTCGTTGCGGATTTTTGTGAAGTGAATAAGGATGGCGAAGTTTTTGGAGTGGACATAAGCGAAGCCGTCGAGGCGGCTTACCAGAATACAAAGAGATATCCCAACGCGCACATCATTCAAGCGGACCTGATGGAACTCCCATTCAGAAAACCGATGTTTGACTTCATCCTGAGCGAAGGGGTTCTCCATCATACCCCAGATACCCGGAAGGCATTTGAAACCCTTCAAAGTTTCTTAATCTCAGGCGGGGAAATAGCTGTTTATATTTATAAAAAGAAGGGTCCGATCAGAGAATTTTGCGATGACCATTTGAGACAGTTTACCACCCAATTCTCAGAACAGGAGTGCTGGGAATTTTCAAAAAGAATGAGTGCTTTCGGAAAAACGTTATCCGATCTCCATATCGAATTCGAAGTGGCTGAAGACATCCCTCCTCTGAGCATTAAGGCTGGGAAATATAACCTTCAAAGATTTTTTTATTATCATATTTTTAAGTGTTTTTGGAATGACCGGTTTACCTTCGACGAAAACAACTTAATCAATTTCGACTGGTATCATCCGGCCCATGCCTGGCGACATACACCAGAAGAGTTGAGAACCTGGTGTACCCAGAATGATCTGGATATCTTGTGGTGGCTGGAAGAGGAGTCTGGGATGACTTTCCGTTGTCGAAGGAAATCGAATCGTGCATAAAAGCAGGCGAATAAGGCGATGAAAAAAGATCCTCTCGGAGATGGGTTTTCAATTCTTTTCATTGTACCCACGGACTACGCCAGTCTATTGGAAAAGGGGGTCGCCTCGATGATCCTGGAGAGAGAAGAAGAGGGGTTCTTCAAACGAGTGTTTAATATCCACCCTTATGCTTCCAAGACTCAAACCGTGGATTTGAATGAAACTAACCGTTTGATTGAATTTGGACCTGACTATCCTCTTTCTCTTTTAAACTTTAGAGGAGGTAGTATCATTAATTATTGGTTGAAACCGATTCCAATTATCAAAGCTCTTACTCAATTGGTCAAACGAGAGCATATCCATCTGATCAGAGCTACTGACCCGTATTGGTGTGGATTTTACGCTTGGACGGTAAGCAAACTAACCGGGGTTCCTTTCTGCATTTCCATCCATACGGATTATGATCAATATTATAAAAAGATCGGGAAAGAAAGAGGAGTACCTTTTTTATTCAAAATATTTGAGATGCTCGTCTTACCACGTGCCCATCTGGTAATGCCTATTCGTGAGCATTTAGTCCCTCATCTCCTAAAAAGAAGGGTAGATCGTGCTAAAATCAGGGTGATTCCTCATGGAATCAATGTAGATGAATTTTCTTGTACGGAAAATAAAAATAACTTGGAGAGTTTTGGGATTACTTCAGGGAAAAAAATTATCAGTTTTGTTGGTAGGTTAGCTGAAGATAATTATGTCTATGAGGTTATTGAATTGGTAAAACGGCTTTCCAAAATTCGAGACGATTTTATCGTGCTTTTGGTGGGGGATGGTCCAGAAGGTGAGAAGTTAAGGAAGCTAGTGCAGGAAAATAATCTTTCTCCACAAGTGTTATTTAGTGGTTTTTTGTCTAAGGAACAAGTCATTGCAATCCGTCGCCAATCTTTCTTTTCTCTTTGTCTGAAAGGAGGGTTCAGTTTGATTGAGGCTTGTTTGGCGGGATGCCCAATCGTTTCTTATGACGTCGAATGGCACTATGAATTAGTTAAAAATGGAGAGACAGGGTTCCTCGTTCAAGAAAACGATCTTGAGGGTTTGGTGAAGGCGGCCATTTATTTGTTAGACCATCCAACGGAAGCAGAGGAAATGGGAGAGAAAGCTCGAAGGCTGGCAACGGCCCGGCATAATATTGCGTTCACCTCTGAAATAAAAAAGAACTGTTATAGAGAATTGCTTGGAATTAAAGGACGTTGATGAAAACAGCGCCTTCAAACAAATCGGGAAGGGAAGAAATTGGTAAAACACAGAAACTCGTGGAACAGGAGGTCGCAAGAGATAACCCTTGGTACATTGATAAACAGTTTGAAACAGCCAATAAACATGCCAAGCCCACAATTCAACGTCGCTATCACTTTATATTCGACAGCATAGAAAAATATATTGAATCTTCCGGGAAGAAGCCTTTACGTGCCCTTGACGCAGGATGCGGAGATGGGGTCCAGTTACAGGGATTAATTCAAGTCCCGGAACTTGAGACATGTGGAATTGACTATAATACCATCCGCACAGAAAGGGCAAAAGAAAAGTTTCCAACTGTGAATATCGTTTGTGGCGATCTGTTTCATATTCCATTTAAAAACAGTACCTTTGATATTGTATTGTGCAGTCAGGTCATTGAACATATCCCTCAGGATGATTTACTGTTGCAGGAATTCGCCAAGATTATAAAGCCCGAGGGATTCTTGATCCTGGGCACTCCCAACGAACGCTGCTTTATGGCTCGTCTTCGTAATAATATTTTTGAGCGAAGAATACTGAAAAGCACAGACCATATTCACTTCTATAAAGAGCCGGTTATTCGGAGAAAAATTGAGGCGGCCGGTTTTATCATTCAAGAAGTGATGCGAGAAAATTGGTTTTTCCCTCACCAAAGGATCAATCGCTATCTGACGAATTGCCATTGGGGATTCAATTTCATGGCTTGGCTGAACAAGGTCATTCCCTCCCAGACGGCAGGATATTATTTCAGGTGTGTAAGATGTTCATGAACAGGACAGGGAATCCAGCGAATGACCAAGGCATCTCTGAAAGGTCAGGGGTGAAGAGTTCTTTTTGGGACTACTTGAGTTTGCTTTCAAGCAATTTATTTGTGATTCCCCTTGGAGTCCTCTCGGCCGCCATGACCACCCGGATTCTTGGGACGAAGGGATATGGTTACCTTGCGGTTTTCAACTTGGTGGCCACTTTGGGGGTCATGCTGACAACCAACTGGACAGCTGCTTCGCTGATTCGGTTTGGAAGGGAGGAATATGATCAACACGGAAAGCTTAACCATACTTTTTGGGCGAGGAACGTTCTTTTGATTCCGAGTCTGGTGGTCGGTATTCTTGTTATTTATTTTTTTAAAGATTCCATCACAAATTATATGGAGATGCCTCCTTGGACGATAGGGCTGGTTATCGGGTCTGTTTTGTTGATGACCATTCGCAGCTACCTGGACTATATTCTGCAGGCCATTCATTGCATGAAAGCTTATGCCTCCATACAGATCTTCTTTACTTCTGTTTCCATTCTTGGTTTGTTTTCGATCCTCATGGGATTTTTCCCGAAGACTTATGTCAGCGTGATTATGGTTGGATTGATTATGAATATGGGAATCATGATATTGCTCTGGTTCTTTCTGGTACCGTCTCGAGTGGTATTTCCGGTTAAAACAGACAGGAAGACGGTTCAGGAAGTATTCTTGTTTTCCTATCCGGTTATTCTGGGAAACTTGGGAGCCTATGTGGTCAACTGGATCGATGTCATGGTCATCAAGTATTATCTGTCACTGTCTGACGTGGGAAGCTACCAGCTTGCTTATAATATGTTCAATATCCTGGTAGGATTAATCGGATCGGTTACAATTCTGATGACCCCCATCCTGATTTCTTTCTTAGCCTCCAAACGGGAGAATTTAATCCTGCGCTATAGCAATCGCCTCGTCCCGCAAGGCGTTTTATTGTGGACCACCATCATTGGCATAGGATTGGGAACTTGTCCTCCCATCTTTCGCATCATTTTTGGAGAAGAATTCAGCGCATCTGTGCCGTATTTTCAATTTCTCGCCCTTGGATTGGCTTTAAATAGCTTGGTCAGTTTTCATTCCGGTGAAATAACTGCCTACAAATTGATAAAACTGGGCATGATGGCTAGTGTGGCAAGAGCGCTCGTAAACTTAACGGGTGACTTCATGCTCGTTCCGGCGATCGGGCCCCTTGGGGCTGCCATTGCTACCACGGGCGGTATGACTGTTGCCGCCGTCATCTATCTTTTGATCTGCCAGCACCAACTTAAAGAAAATCTCCTCTGGCAACTGATTCTCGTATTACCTGCGTTTATCTCTTTGGGGGTCAGTTGGGCCCTTCCTGGTCCGGGAACACCCTTTTGGGCGACGGCTCTCACCCTGGCATCTGGATTTTTTCTCGCAAAAGCACTTCGCCTTTTTCGACCCGAAGACCTAACCTTACTTGATTATATTCAAATGCCTGCATCTCTAAAAAAGGCAGTTGCGTGGTCATATTCTTTTCTACAGAGTGACGTGGATTCGAGGAAGAACGGGACAGTGTTTGGAGAGAAGCGATGACTCAAAGTGTATCTATGATTTTAGTGTTTCTCCTTTTAATATTCGTTGGCTTATGGGTCAGGTTCAGGCCCGCACGGATGAATCCGGCGCTCGGGGTGGATAACTGGTACTGGCTGCTCTGCATTGAAGATGTAAAGACAAACGGTCGAATTCCGGCGAGACTCCCCTATTTCATGCTGGAGATCGAAGAACAATGGTATCCCCCCCTTTACTCATGGGTGATGTCCCTCTTCCCCATGAAGATTCTGGAAAAGCATGGGGGTAGGATAGCCCAATTCACCGACCTTTTGAACGGAATCGTGATCTTTCTTGCCATTCTTTGGTTTTCCGGAAGTATTCCGCTTGCCTTCCTCTCCGGCTTCTCTTATATTATCGCTCTTCTCCCATTAAGCTACAGCAACCAACTTCAACCGAGAGGGTTAGCGAATGTTCTGTTAAGCCTTGCCGTCTTAGGTCTGTGGTTCTACATCAGGACAGGTTCTTCGGTGGTATGGTCTGGAATATTAATCATAAGTGTGACTCTTCTTTTTCTCCATAAAATGACTACACAGATTTGGTGGGTCTATCTCATAGGGTTTGGAATATGGGCGAAAGACTGGACTCTTCCGTTTTTGCTTCCGGTCTCGATTTTCTTCGCCATCCTCATCTCGAAAGGGTTTTATCTTAAAGTGCTTAAGGCCCATTGGGATATCGTCACGTTCTGGAGCGAGAACATCCAATATCTCGGGAGCCACCAGTATTATGAATCTCCCTCCTATCGGAAAGAAGGCTTTGTCTCCACGGCAATCCATCAGAGAGGATACCGTCATCAGATCAGGACATTACGGAGCATATTCCTCAATAACATTTTTATCATTCTCCTTCCGGTATACATTTATTTCGACTCATCTCGTTTCCGTGGTGACTTTGAATCCTTTCTCCTGTGGTGGTTAGGACTGACTTACCTTTGGATTTTCCTGACAACATTTGTGCCTTACTTCAAGGCCCTTGGGGCGGGCATTCTCTATCTTTATCAGAGTTTCCTCCCGCTCTTTTTGGTTGTCACCCTTCTGGTCTATGATATGCCCCTCCATTTGCAATCGGCTTTTTTCATTCTGTGGGCGGTTGGGCTGATCCTATCGGTGTTACAATGGGAGAAATATTGCCGGAATGCAGCTCACCAAGTTAGAGAGGTCTTCCAAGCCGGACTCGGTGAGGTCTTAAATTATCTAAAAGAGCAGCCGAAGGAAGGGGTGTTCTGCATTCCCTTTACACTGCCGGATATCGCAGCTTATTGGACACGGAAGAAGGTTTTTTGGGGAGGGCACGGCTATGGTTTTCACACTTATCTAAAACCTTACTTTCCAATCATGAGAGAAAATGTTTTACAAACGCTAGCGACGAAACCCATAAATTATGTCCTTTTCTGGAGGAGATATTTGGACTCCCTGGAGGATATCGGTTTGAAGGCTGGGAGAGATCTAAGGTTTCTCTTTGGCAAAGGGGATTATGAATTGTACGAACTGGTCAAGAAATGATGGACTTTTTCGGTCAATGGAGTGGTAAGGGAAGGGGTATGGTCTGGCTTCTCCGAAGGCGGCCGAGAGGCTATAAGAACTTTCTTCTAAGTACCCTCTCAGCAAGATTGCGGACGGGAAGGTCTTTCGGGAACCCGGTATCCATTACCTTAGAGCCTACAAATATCTGCAATCTGAGATGCCCTGTATGCGAAACGGGCACTGGGCTCTTAGGCCGCAAATCAGAGAGTATGTCTTACGAAATATTCGTAAAAATTCTCGAAAAAGTGGGGCCAGGGGCGAACCACTTAATGTTCTATTACATGGGAGAACCTTTTCTAAACAAGGATGCCTACCGAATGATTCGATATGCCAGGGACATGGGGCTTTATGTCACCACCTGCACCAACGGAGACCTGATCAGTCCAGAGACTCTCTATGAATCCGGCATCAATCATATCAGTTTCCAAATTGGTGGATTGACTCAGGAGACACATCAGGTCTACCGTCGAAACAGTGATCTGTCGAGGGTCTTAGAAAATCTAAGATCCTATGTGGGCATCATCCGGGAAAAAGGAAAAAAACTGGACGAGCATGAGATTGAACTTGGATTCATCGTGATGAAACAGAATGAAAATGAAATTGAAAGTGTTCTCAGGTTGGGTAAGGATTTGAAAGTAAGAACGACTCTTATTTCTCCTTGCGTGAGAACTCCCGAACAGGGGAAAGAATTTCTTCCCTCGGATGAGAAGTACTGGCTTTATGACCGACAAAGCCTCGAAAAAAGCGGTCGGTTAATCATCAAGAGGGTGCTTCCATGGAGAGCCTGCCCCTGGGTCTATTATTCGATAACCATACAAGTGGATGGCAATGTGGTTCCCTGCTGCAGGGATCCTCAGGGAAAGTATATCATGGGAAACCTTCTCTCAGACCCCCTGGAACGGGTCTGGAATGGCAAGGAATTCAAAAGATTCAGGTATCAGTTTTCGAGGCGTCAGGATCATCTCCCCCTGTGCGGCCTTTGCCCAGGGGAGGGGACTCCTGATCTGAAATGAAGGAACGATCATAAAAATGTGTGGGATAGCGGGCATTTTAAGGCTGGACGGGATAAAAATCGATGAGCGTTGGTTGCGCGCCATGACAGCCAAAATGGCCCACAGGGGGCCTGACCATGAAGGCATCTGGTCGGACGGACCCCTCGGACTTGGGCACAGACGTTTATCCATCATTGACCTTCATACCGGTAATCAACCAATCTCCAATGAAGATGGCTCCGTTTGGGTGGTCTTCAATGGAGAGATCTACAACTTTAGAGAATTGAGAAGAGATCTTGAATCGAGGGGACATGTTTTCAAAACAACGAGTGATACGGAGGTTCTGATCCACGGGTACGAGGAATGGGACAAAGAGATGATGGGACGACTCAACGGCATGTTTGCCTTTGCGCTGTGGAATGCAAGAGAAAGAAAGCTCCTTCTCGTAAGAGACAGACTGGGAGTGAAGCCGCTCTATTATCACCTGAGCCGAAATGTCCTGATCTTTGCAAGTGAGCTCCAGGCAATGATGGCTTCCCCCCTCCTTTCCGGTGAAATCAACATGGATGCTCTCGAACTCTACTTGCACTACCAGTATATTCCTTCCCCCCTCACCGTCTATAAGAATGTCTATAAACTAAAGCCTTCAGAGTGGTTGGAATTAGATTTGATTGAGAAGAAAAACGGCAGGGGGATCTATTGGGATATTGACCTCACCCGGGAACCCAATGAGTCGAAAAGCATGGAAGAGTGGATTGACCTATTCGGAGCGCTCATCGAAGATGCGGTGAGGCTTCGGCTTTATAGCGACGTTCCTTTCGGAGCTTTCCTCAGCGGTGGAACGGACTCCGGTCTGACGGTTGCGATGATGTCAAAGAACCTGAGCCAGCCTGTCCACACTTTTTCCATAGGGCTGGATGGTGCAGAAGAAGATGAACTTCCGGATGCTGCCGAAGTGGCAAGAAGATTCAACACGGTTCATGAAACCCTTAAAATCGCTCCTGAGGGACTTGAAATTATCCCGAAGATCTGCCCCCACTTTGGAGAACCCTTTGCCGATTCTTCTGCAGTCCCGACTTACTATGTCTCAAAAATGGCTGCCTCAAAAGTGAAGATGGTCCTCTCTGGAGACGGAGGAGATGAAATGTTTGGTGGGTATTTAGCCTATCAAACCCTCCTTAGAGGGAAGAGGGTCGATTTCCTGCCCAAGAAGATTCTACAGAAAGCGGTAGGTCTACACCCCCGTGGGATGCTTGGGTGGGGATTAAGGTTTGCCGGTTCAGATTGGGAACAACGGCATGATCAATTCATGTGCCATTTCAGCCTGGAAGAAAGGAAAAAGCTTCTCCGAAACTCATCCTGTTTCTCGGAACCAGATTACTATGCTCAACGTTATCCGAATCAGTGGAGCGATATCATTCTGAAAGCCCAATATTTGGATTTGAAGACATATTTGCCAGATGATATTTTGGTGAAAGTGGACCGAATGAGCATGGCGAATTCCCTGGAGGTGAGGAGCCCTCTTTTGGATTATCGGATCGCCGAGGCCGCATTCTCTATGCCGACCTCAATGAAAATTCCTAAACCTTCAAGGAATGGAATAACAGGGAAGTTCATTCTAAAGGAATTGGCTTCAAGTCATCTGGGAAGAGAATACGTGTATAAAGCCAAAAGAGGTTTCGGCATCCCCATCGATCGTTGGCTGAAGGAAGACCGAAAGAGATATATGGCAGACACCCTCCTGTCCATCTCCAGCCCTGTCAACGATTATTTGGACCGATCTTTTGTCCAAACCCTGGCAAAAGAACACCAATCGGGTCGCTTTAACCATTGTGCCAAGCTATGGAATCTTTTGATGCTGGATGGCTGGTTGCGATATGTGTACAAGGAGGAGGTGAATCCGAAGGGATAGGAATGAAGATGAGGATCAGAAGCTTCAACCTATTAAGAGTGCTGAACCAATGGGGTTACAGAGTGACGGCCTTTCTGTTTTACCCGCTAAACCTCTGGCTTTCGCTACTTTTAAGAAAGAAAAAGGGCAGGGGAGTGCTTCACATCTCCACCGTCACCCACCACCCTTATCTCATCACCCGACACCTTCGTGCCCAGGGTTTTCATGCCGATTATTTGGCCAAAGGGGAGGGATGGCTATACTTCAACGAGGAAGGCAAGGATTTTCACATGAGCCAGGTTCGATTGCCCGGCCCCTTAAAATTTCTTTATGAACTCTGGTGGGCATGGAAGCTTTATCCGAAGTATCAAATTATTCACAGCCACTTTCTCCAGATGGTGGGATCGGGCTTCTGGGAATTAGAGTTCTTGAAAAGGATGGGAAAGAAGATCGTCTTTCACTTCAGAGGGGATGATATTCGAAGGAAAGAGGCGAACCTTCGACTCAATCCGGAGCTCAACTGTTGTCAGGAATGCGATTACCCCGACCCTTATTGTCACAATCCTCAAAAGGATTCCCTCGTCGATATCGCAAGGCGATACGGAGACCTTTTCTTGGTGACGACACCCGATCTGAATGATTTCTTCCCAAGGGCGATCCACTTCCCCTTCATTCTTCCGGAACTTCCAGGCCACCCCTGGCCCACAGAGACGGAGAAAAAATCTTTTTTGAACCCGATCAAAATTCTTCATCTGACAAATCATGATGGGATCGATGGGACCCCCTATATTGTTAAAGCGGTAAATCGTTTGAAGGAAGAGGGTTATCCTGTTGAACTCATCATTCTTCGCAAAGTGCCCTACCAGGAATTATTGAGGATGTATCCCCTCGTGGACCTAAGCATCGGGAAGCTAAGGATGGGGTATTATGCGAATGCTCAGGTTGAGTCGATGTATTTTGGGGTGCCCACTATGTGCTATATTCGCGAAAAGTTTTTGGGAGCGATTCCGGACTGTCCGATCATCAACGTCCGTCCGGAAAATCTTTACGATAGGCTCAAATTCTATCTTGACCATCGAGAGGAATTGGCGAAAATAGGCGTGAGAGGTCCGGAATTCGTGAGAAAGTACCATTCCGGGTCTCTGTTGGCTCAGAAGCTCATCGAGATGTATCAGAATGGTTAATCCATCTTAGAAATTGGGAGAAAATGAAGATCTTAGTGACAGGAGCGACAGGGTTTATTGGAGGCCCTCTGATTCAAACGCTTTCGCCCAATCATGAATTGGTATGCCTCGTGTCAGACGAAAGAAAAATAAGGCCTCTCTCCAATGTCGAGTGGGTTGTTCAAGATTTAGAAAGCCCTCTCAATGAAAATAATCTCCCATCTGACATTGAAACCATCATTCACCTGGCCCAATCCAGGCATTACAGAGAGTTTCCTGAAAAAACCTGGGATATCTTCCATGTGAATCTCCGAAGCACCCTCTCTCTTTTAGAATTCGGAAGAGTAATTGGAATTCAAAAGTTTATTTACGCTTCTTCAGGAGGAATTTACGGATATAGTTATGAGAAATTCATGGAGACCGACGCCACCAATCCGGTCAATTTCTACTTGACCTCCAAATATTGCTCCGAATTATTGATCGGAAATTATCATTCTTATTTCAACACAGTGGTCTTTCGCTTTTTCTTTGTGTATGGTCCGAATCAACAGAGGATGTTGATCCCGAGGTTGATCCAAAGTATTCAGGATGGAGAACCGGTCATCATTTTTGGGAAGTACGGAGTCCGAATCAACCCGATCCATGTCCGCGATGCCGTGAAGGTCTTTCAACCTTCCTTCGAGAACCCGATCAGCGGGATATTCAATGTGGCTGGAGACGAGGTGGTCAGCATCAAAGAACTTGCAGACACGATGGGGAAATTGATTGGAAAGGACCCAAGGTTTGTCTATGAGAAGAGCCCTATTCCCGGGGATATCATTGGGGACAACTCCCGGATGAAAACAGTGCTCGGGATTTTTCCAGAAATTTCCCTGGAGACAGGGATTTCTGAAATGACGAAATTGTTGAGAAAAAGAGAGTGATCGTTTGAAAGTGATCCACCTGCCAACTTCCGTGGGAGGTATGCCCTGGGGATTAGCCCAAGGCGAAAGGGCTCTCGGCCTGCAATCGGAGGTTCTTTATCTATTGAATAATTGGCTTCAATACCCAGCGGACCGGGTGATATTTAAGCATAAGCAGAAGTCTTTGGCGAGGGAGATGATCGCTATTTTAAATCTCATCAAGGAGGTTTATCGGATTCGAAAGAATTATGATGTCTTTCATTTCAATTTTGGATCCTCTCTGATCGATATGAGGAGACTGGGCTTACATTTGACCGATTTACCCTTTTATAGAGGCAAAATCGTGGTGACGTATAATGGGTGTGATGCAAGACAGAAATATCCAACGATGGATCGGGTTCCTCATTCGGCCTGTCACCATGAGGATTGTTATCAAGGGATCTGCAATAATGGAACCCGAGACGAAATGAAACGATTGAGGATTGCCAGGTTTGATCAATATGCGGATACTATTTTTGCAGTCAATCCAGACCTGATGTACTTCTTGCCTAACCGTACACGCTTTTTACCTTATGTGATCTCAGGTTGGGATGATATTCAGCCCCAACCCTATAAAGGTGTAAGTCGGAAATTTAAGATCCTTCATTCTCCTACCAATCGTGGAGCAAAAGGGTCTGACAAGATCCTTCATTGCCTCGAGTTGATAAAAAAAAGACATGGAGATTTAATCGAAATCATTTTGGTTGAAAACCTTCCCCACAAGGAGGCTCGCCATGTCTATGCTGAAGCCGATTTGGCAATCGACCAGATATTGATCGGATGGTATGGTGGGTTTGCCGTTGAAGTCATGAAGATGGGTAAACCCGTGATGGCCTTTATCCGCGAAGAGGATTTACAATTCATACCAAAAGAAATGGCGAAGAGCTGTCGAGAAGCCATTATCAATGTGGATCCTGGCAATCTTTATGACAGGTTATGTTATGTCATCGAAAATCCGGAAGTCTTGAAAAAATATCGAGAAGCCGGATTGGATTATGTCCATCGCTGGCACGACCCGGTCTATGTTGCGGGGCTCACCAAGGCGATTTACGAAGGTTAACCCTAAAATATGTGCGGGATCATTGGAATTTATAGTTACAAAGAGAAGATAAATCCCAGAATCATTATGAGGATGGCCGATTCCTTAAGACATCGAGGACCGGATGATGAAGGGTATTTAGGTCTGGATTTTCAAAGTGAGAAAGTCTATCCCCTTACCGGAAGGGACAGTCAGGTTCAGGGACAAAGCATCGAGACCTTCAGGGAACCGGTGAGTTTGATGCTGGGCCAACGGAGGTTGTCGATCATTGACCTTTCTCCGGCAGGTCATCAGCCAATGTCGAATGGAGAGGGTACCTCATGGATCATTCATAATGGAGAAGTCTATAATTATTTGGAAATCAGAAAGGAATTGGAAGCTTTAGGGTACCATTTTAAGTCTCGAACAGACACAGAGGTAATTCTACGCGCCTATGAGGCATGGGGGGTGGATTGCTTAAAACACTTTAATGGGATGTGGGCCTTTGCAATTGTAGACCTTAAGAAGAAGAAAGTGTTCTGTTCAAGGGATAGGGCAGGCGTCAAACCCTTCTATTACCTGTATGACGGAAAAAGATTCTGTTTCGCCTCTGAAATAAAGGCGTTATTACAAATCGATGATTTTTATACAGAACCAAATGAACAGGTTGTTGCTGATTACCTATTCTTGGGTCTCCTCGATCACACCCACGAAACCTTTTTTAAGAATATCCACCAATTGAAACCGGGAGAATATCTAATCGCAGAACCTAATGGATTGACGATTAAATCTTATTGGGATATCGAGGTCAAAGAAGTCCACTATCCCCGGAAAGAAGATTATGCAGAGCGTTTTTATGAACTCCTTGAGGATTCAATTCGACTCCGATTGCGCACAGATGTTCCAGTAGGAACCTGTTTAAGTGGAGGATTGGATTCTTCCTCCATTGTATGTCTGGCAAACAAGTTGTTGTTCGAGATGAATCACATCGACCCTCGGTTGGTGGGGGAAAAACAAAAAACCTTTTCGTCCTGTTTTGAGGATCCGATTTATGATGAACGAAGATTCATCGAATCGGTCATCCAACATACGAAAGCGGAGAATAATTATATCTTTCCAAGCGTGGAGGGGTTCTTTGAAGAGATGCCTCGACTTCTTTGGCATCAAGATGAACCTTTCGGTTCAACCAGCATTTATGCCCAGTGGAAGGTGATGGAGCTTGCAAAAGAACGAGGCGTCACGGTCCTTTTAGATGGGCAGGGAGGGGATGAATTGTTGGCTGGCTATTCCCCGTCCTTCCGCGTTCTTTTTAAACAGACCACCAAGCAATTTGCCTTAGTCTCTCTCATCAAGGAGATAAAGGGTTTCTTAAAACATCAAGGACGGATAATCGATCAATTCATGCCGAGAATCAGATCTTCTCTTGTTCCATCGGATTGGATCGAAGAGAGCTTCAAAAAAAAATATTATCGAAGGGTTACAATGCCCAAACGATTTAAGAATGAGTTAAATAATTATCTCTACCATATTTTTAGGTCTGTGGCTCTTCCCGGCCTTCTCCATTATGAAGATCGTAATTCTATGGCATTCTCCATCGAAACCAGGTTGCCTTTTCTTGATTACCGTCTGGTTGAATTTGTGTTTGGCCTTCCCATGGGATTTAAAATTAGGGAGGGAGTAACCAAAATCATTTTGAGGAAAGCAATGGAAGGTATCTTACCAGAAGAGGTAAGGAACCGCATGGACAAAATGGGGTTTGTTACCCCGGAGGCTGATTGGTTCAGGACAGCATTAAGAGACCCTATCGATCAAATATTGAACTCGAAAAGCTTTTCTGAAAGAGGCATCTTTAACATTGCTGGCGTCCATAAAACATTTCAGGATCATTGCAATGGAAAAGCGGACCACCATTCGATGATCTGGCGATGCGTGAACCTGGAGCTTTGGCTGAGAACGTTTATAGACAAAAATCAATCATCACAAAGTTGGAGAAATAGTGGAAATTAAAAGTGAGATGAATCTTCGGAATTTCTTCTTTAACCACTCCTATGTTCTGTCACTCTGTTTTCTGGTTCTGATGAGTGGCGGTTTATATCTGAACTCGCTTGATAACCTTTTTACGAATTGGGATGACCAGATGATTTATTCCAATTGGCAAGTCAGAAGCCTTGGATGGGAAAATATCTGCAAAATATTTACCTATATCAAAGGGGCGACCTATCAGCCCGTTCGAGTGTTGAGTTATGCTGTGGATTATTATTTCTGGGGGTTCAATCCGTTAGGATATCATATCACCAGTATCTTTTTTTATATCCTCACCTGCATCATGGTTTTTCTTACCCTCCAAACCCTTTCATCGAGTCTGAGGGACAAGACTTCTATAATTTCCCATCAACGGGTCGCTCTCTTTGGATCCCTTCCCTTTGCGGCACATCCGGTGCATGTGGAGGCAGTGACCTGGCTGGCGGCGAGAAAAGAGGTGCTTCAAGGGTTCTTCTTTTTTCTTGCTTTTTATCTTTACCTTCAAGGAAGGGAGAGAGAGGGAGGGGGAAAACTTATTTATTTTGGGCTTACCCTGTTCTCGATTCTTTTAGCAACCCTTTCAAAACCCTCCGCGGTTGTTTTCCCTGGAGTCATTCTGGTTTATGAGATTGCACAAAGAAGAAATAAATGGATGGATTTCATAAAATCTCATCGGATATTTTTTGGGTTTTCAATAATCATCTCTGCGATTTTCACCTTTATTCTCATCAAGGTGATGCTGGATGCTGGCGGGATCAAACCCTATCGGGGAGGGACTTTTTTCAATAATCTGCTTATCTCTTTTTACGCCTTTCTTTATAATATGAAATTGTTGATTTTCAGTATAAACTACTCTGCTGCCTACACCATCCCTGTTTCCAATCCAATTATCAGTCTTAAAACGTTTACTTTCGTCGGCATTACTTTTTTGTCAGCCGGTTTAAGTATCTGGTCTTTAAAAAAGACAAAAGTGATCTTCTTCTCTTTCTTCTTCTTTCTTGTTAGTTTGCTTCCTTTTCTCAATATCATTCCCATCAGCACCCTTCTGGCTGACCGGTATGTATTTATTGCCTCTTTTGCTTACTGTTTTTTACTCGGGATAGGCTTTGATAAACTTTATGGATATAATAACATTAAATTTTCAAAAGATTTTTTTAAATTACTATCCGTGGTCTTTTTTCTCTTTTTACTGGCGGGATACTCTTTTGCGACCATTGAACAGAATAAGGTCTGGCAGAATAGCTATACCCTGTGGTCTGATGCGGTGGAGAAACATCCTGAAAGCAACACAGCCAATGCTTTGATGGGGGTGGTTTATCTGGAGATGGGGATGGATGAGGAGGCAGTGAAATACCTTGAAAAGGCAGTCCAGATACTTCCGTACGATTATCAGTCACTAAATAACCTGGGTATTGTTTATGGCAGATTGGGTCAATATGAAAAAGCGTTAAGCGAATTATTGAAGGCTATTTATTTGAAGCCTGATAATGATTCGATCAAGATCAACCTTTCCTTGCTCTATCAGAGAGAGAAAAAACATGATGAGGCGGAAAAAATTCTAAAATATCTAATCGATATAAATCCGCAGAATTCTGCCCTTCTACGCTTCCGGTTAGCCAGTGTATATAAAGAAGCAGGGAGGTATGAGTTAGCTCTTTCAGAACTGATTAAATCCTCAGAGTTAGCCCCGAATATCATCAATCCTTATGAAGAGATGGGAAATATTTATGCGAGCAGGTTGAAGGATCGGGAAAAGGCCATCTATTATTATTCCAGAGGAATTGAGGCGGCGCCGAAGGCAAAATCGAGGGTGGAAGATTTGAGGTGGATGGTTCAGGATCTGCAACGATGACAGCCGGAATATTGGAATAATGGAATGAAGAGAAAAAAATAAAAAGGTTCGTGGCCAAGCGTTACGGCTTTATAGAGTGAATTATTAACAGTCTTAAAATAGTCAAGACATCGATTTGTAAAATCCCTCCTCACCTCCCTTTGCCTAAGGGAGGAATTACCCCTCTTTTGAAAAGAGGGGGAGGGGAGATTTTCCAATGCTTATATCGATTCAATTATGAGACTGTTAATATATGCTTGACAATACATATTAAACAACATATTATTAATACATATTCTATATAGCATATGGAGGTGTATAATGAGTGTTGTAAGAATGAACATAACAATTCCAAAAGAATTGGCAGACGAAATTGAAAAAATGACTCCATCAAGAAAAAGAAGTTCCTTTATTGCTGAAGCGTT
>Ga0194113_10002816_pt1 | contig 23451 bp, 19 predicted proteins | sample TA2MahC200mmetaG_FD_146193 | JGI IMG/M metagenome (GOLD analysis project Ga0194113, IMG submission 146193) | Freshwater microbial communities from Lake Tanganyika, Tanzania - TA2015017 Mahale Deep Cast 200m | ecosystem: Environmental > Aquatic > Freshwater > Lake | place: Tanzania: Lake... | reverse complement strand
TCCGCAGCCGCATCCTGAAGCACCGGGAGATGCTCGGCGACCGCAACCTGATGGCCATCCTCCACTGTTTCGACCGCGCCCAGAGCGAGGAGATGAGGTCCGGCGCGAAGCCCGACCCGGCGAAGTTCTACCTCACACCGCAGAAGCTGCGCGCGGACATCTGGATGGCGCTGGCGCTGCAGTCGAGCGGCTTGGCCTGGTGGTGGTTGGGGGACGGAGGCAGGCAGTGCCTCACCGTGGCGGACCTGCCGGAGGCCTGGCAGGGCATGACGGAAGCGGTCGCCGAGGTCCATGCGGTCGAGCCCTTGCTGACAAGGGAGGGTGAGGAGTTGGGCGTGGAGCTGGAGACCGATCCGGCGGAGGCGCATATCGTGGTTCGGGCGCGGCGTGTGGAGGGCAAGGTGCTGGTCATCGCAGCTTCCGCCGAGGAGGAGCAGACGGCTCGCTTTGCGGCCAAGGTCTCCGGACTGCCGGCCCGGGCGAGGGCGATCGTGAGGTTCGAGGATCGAGAACTACCTCTGGCGGATGGGGTGATCCAGGACTCCATTGGTCCGCTGGGGAGGCATGTGTATGAGATCGCCGCGAAGTGAGCAGACCCGCGTGGACGCCCTGAGCCGCACGCCCGTTGTCACATGCTTCCTCGAGCGCAAGGAGCGCGTGTTGCTCCTGCGGCGCAGCGATCGCGTCGGCACGTACCGGGGGAAGTTGGCTGGGGTCGCCGGCTATGTCGAGCGCGTGCCGCTGGAGCAGGCCTACGTCGAGATCGGTGAGGAGGTGGGCTTGAGCGAGGGGGACGTGAGACTGGAGGGCGTCGGCCCGCCGACGCTGGTGGATGACGACGAGAAGGGACGACACTGGATCGTATACCCCTTCGTGTTCGGGCTGCGCTCCGGGCGCGAGGTGACGACGAACTGGGAGACGATGGAATGCCGGTGGATCCGGCCCGAGGCGCTCGGGGAGCACGACACAGTGCCCGGCCTGGAGGCGGTGCTGCGGGCCGTGTGGCCGCCCTTCGGGTCGGCGCGACTGTGGAGAGCCGCGCGGAGGATCGCGCAGGATCGCGTGAGCGGCTCGACGCACCTCGCGGTCGAGGCGCTGCGGGCCTGGTGGGGCTTCGCCAGGACGCGGGAGGCGTACGCACCTGACGCGCGCCTTCGCGCAGCCCGGGCGCTGGCAGCCCTACGACCGTCGATGGGGGTCATCGCGCACGCGCTCGCTGTGGCCCTGATGCACCCGGACGCCGAGACGGGCCTGGAGCAGAGCATGGCCGACGCTGCGACGGCCTGCGCCATGCTCGGGACGAAGCATCTGCTGCGCGCCCGGCGCGTGGTGACGTACAGCGCGAGTTCCGTCTGCGAGAGGGCCTTGAGGACGTGGCACGCGCTGACTGGCGAGGGTGAGGTCATCGTCGCGGAGTCCCGCCCGAAGCTCGAGGGCACGGCGCTCGCGGAGCGCCTGGCGAAGGCCGGCCTGCGGGTGAGGCTGATCACGGACGCGCAGATCGGGCTGGCGCTTCGGGAAGCCGACGCCATGCTGGTCGGCGCCGACGCAATCACTGACGACGATCGGCTCGTGAACAAGGTCGGCACCGAAGTCGCGGTCACGGTCTCACGCCAGCTCGGCGTGCCGGCCTATGCGCTCTGCCAGACTCACAAGATCGCACCCCCCGGATGGCTGATCGCCCTTGAGCGGCAGGAGCCGACAGACGTGCACGACGCAAGCGACGTGCGCGTGCAGAACATCGCGTTCGACGCGACGCCGCTGAGCTGGTTCACGCAGGTGTTCACGGAGTCTGGCCCGCTCACGAAGCGCCGGTTGAGAGAAGTGCGGGCGGATCTTGCGCAGTCGCCGTTGATGTTGTGGGAGGGGCTTCAGCCCCGAACAGTCGGGGCTGAAGCCCCTCCCACAACCGCCTGACACAGCACCGGATGAGGAGCGATGCGCCGCGATGGCTGAAGTGGAGCGCAGCAACTTCCGACAGATCGAGGCGCTCAACCAGCGCGGCGGGCGGACGCTGAGCATCGTGGATGTGATGCGAGCGGGGACGATCACTCCCGAGGCGGCGGGGTTTCTGCTGTGGCGCGTGGCACATGGTGCGTCCTTCCTGACGGGGGCGGTGCCGGGCGGCGCGGGGAAGAGCACGCTGCTGGCGGACTTGCTCGCCATGCTCCCACCGGGCGAGCGAATCGTGACCACGCCGGATGACCGCGCGGTGACACAGGCGCTGCGAGAGACTCCGCGTAACGGGCGCTGCTACCTGTGCCACGAGGTCGGGTCGGGGCACTGGTACGGCTACCTCTGGGGCACGACGGTGGGCCGCTTCCTGCAGCTCGCGGAGGACGGCGGGCGCGTCGCGGCGTGCCTGCACGCGGACGACCCGGTGCAGATGCGCGAGATACTGCTCTCGCCCACGCTCGGCGTCACGCGGGAGGCGTTCGGGAAGGTCGGGATCCTGCTCTTCATGGCCTTCGATCGCAGCGCGTTCAGTGGGTCGCGCGTCGTGGACAGCATCTGGGCTGCCGACGGCGAGGGGGAGCATTGCCTGGCGTACAAACGCGAGGGCACGCTGAGGGAGAGCGAGTGGGTGCGCGAGTTGGCCAGCGAGGCGCCCCGGCCAGCCCTGGAGGCGTGCCAGGCCTTCATGGCGCGGCTCGCCGAGGGCTCAGCGCATCTCTCTGAGGCGGTGCGGGAGGAGACCGTGGCGTTCTACGAGCGCGAGACCTGAGAGCGTGTAGGCGAAGGTGCGCGGGCGCCATGAATGGCGCCCCTACACGGCTGGGCGCGATGAATCGCGCCCCTACAGAGGAGGCACGGAGTCGCGCCCACACCTCACAGACGGTCGTAGCTCGCCGTCATGTAGGGGCACGATTCATCGTGCCCCCGTGTAGGGGCGTGATTCATCACGCCCAATGCCGTGCTTCTCTACGGCTTCTGGGGCGGCTCGGGAAGCGTGACGAGCTTCTCCGCGAGATCGGGGTGCTCCCAGATCAGCTTGAGCTCCTCAAGCTCGAGCGGGACCTGCGTGGAGAGCGTCGCCAGCTGCACGACATGCAGCACCTGCCGCACGCGATCCGTCGGCGGGTCCTCCACTCCGAGCTTCGTCTCCAGAACGTGACTCAGCCCCGCGACGCCGCCGTGAGTTCCGGTCAGTATCTCCCGCCCCGTTTCGACCGACTCCGCCTCACCGCGCCCGAGTTCCTCGAAGTCGTACAGCTCGTAGTTCCGCCGGTCCTTCAGCGCGCCGTCGGCGTGGATGCCGGACTCGTGGGCGAAGGCGTTGGCGCCGACACCGACCTGGTTCAGGGGGATGGGGATGCCGAAGGCGTTCGCGGTGTACTTCGCCAGACGCCAGGCCTTGGTCAGATCCAATCGGGGATCGAGCAGGTCGCGCGACCGGGCGGATGGCCCGTGGCGCAGGGCCAGGATGCAGGAGAGCAGGTCCGCGTTCCCCGCCCGCTCCCCCACGCCGTTCACGGTGGTGTTGATGTAGGCGTCGTAACCCGCGTCGATGCAGCCGAGGGCGCCCGCGAGGCTGGTCGCCACCGCCATGCCGAGGTCGTTGTGGCAGTGTGCCTCCACCGGCAGCCCCCCACCACGCGCTAGCCGGTTGATGCGGTCATAGATGCTGAACGGGTCGTCGGCGCCTAGCGTATCGCAGTAGCGCACGCGATCCGCGCCGTGCTCCCTCGCGACGCCGGCGAACTCAACGAGGAACTCGGCTTCCGTGCGCGAGGCGTCCTCGGCGTTCACGCCGACCGACAGCGCGCCGCCCTGCTTTGCCGCATCGGTCGCCTCCGCCATCATCCGCAGGATCTCCTCGCGGCTGAACCGACTGCGGAACTTGCTGCGCATCATCTGGTCGGAGGTCGAGATGCTCAGGTTGAAGTGCCGCACGCGGGTGAGCCGAAGAGCCGTCTCCACATCCCCCACGGTGGCGCGGCACCAGCCGCTGAGGATCAGGTTGCGGATGACCCCGCGCTCCTGAAGCTCCAGGTTCGCGTTCAGGTACGGCACCTCGTGGAAGCTGAAGGGGAAGCCGAACTCGGACTGGTGGACGCCGAGTTCCGCCAGCAGAAGGTTGATGATCGTCTTCTGGAGCTTGGCGAGACCAATGCGCGCGGTCTGGTCGCCGTCGCGGTTGGTCACGTCGAGCAGGTGGAGCCGAGGCACGCGCGTCCGCCCCTCCCGTGGGTTCCGCCGCCTAAGGCAGGGCGCCGTGGCCCACGATCATACGCGAGAGGGGGCACTTTGGCAAGGGAAATGCCGCGCCGAAGGGCTCACTTCCTGAAGGCGCGATGGATCAGCAGGAACAGGATGGCTCCCACCACAGACACGAAGAAGCTCCACAGGTTGAAGCCGGTGAAGCCGATACCAAGCAGGACGCGAAAGACGATGCTCCCCAGGATCGCGCCGACGACGCCGAGCGCGATGTTGGTTCCGCATCCGCCCTTCACCGTCCCGGGCACGAACAGGCGTGCCAAGCCGCCCACCAAGGCGCCCAGGATTGCGGCCACAAGGAGTGTGAGTATCACCGGTCTACCTCCCAACAGCAGGACGCGCCACTGGCGCTGTCCATGGACCTCCTACGCTGCCTTGCCGGAAGTCGTTGCACGATTCTTGCCGGGTCAGGACTCGAAGGCGGCACGCACGTGCGGGTGCACGATCTCGCCGTTGCGCACGTTGATGCCCAAAGCGATGTCCGGGAACTGCTCGGCCGCCCTGTCGAGGCCGAGGTTCGCGATCCGCACAGCATAGGGCGTCGTGGCGTTCGTGAGCGCAAGCGTAGCAGTACGCGGCACGGCGGCGGGCATGTTCGGGACGCCCCAGTGCAGCACACCGTGCTTCACCACGTAGGGGCTGTCGTGGGTCGTGATCTCGCTCGTCTCAATGCAGCCGCCCTGGTCGATGGCGACATCCATGATGATCGACCCGGGCTTCATCGTCTCCACCATCGCCTCGGTCACGAGGTTCGGCGCCCGCGCCCCGGCGATGAGCACCGCACCGATCAGCACGTCCGCGTAGGTCGCGGCGCGCGCGACAGTAACTGGATCGGAGTACACGGTGATGCAGCGCCCGTGCATCACCTCGTTGAGGTGGCGCAGGCGGTCGAGGTTGATGTCCAGAATGCTGACCTGTGCGCCGAGGCCCGCCGCGACCTCGACGGCGTTCACGCCGACCGTCCCACAGCCCAGCACCACGACCTCCGCCGGCGGCACGCCCGGCACACCGCCGATGAGAATCCCGCGCCCGCCGCGATGCACGTTCAGCGCTGCGGCCGCCTCCTGCATCGCGAGCTTCCCCGCGATCTCGCTCATCGGGGTCAGGAGGGGCAACTCGCCGTCGGGGCGCTGGATCGTCTCGTACGCGACGCCGACCGCGCCCGACTTGAGCAGCGCCTCAGTCAGCTCCTTCGAACTCGCCAGATGGAGATAGGTGAAGATGACCTGGCCCGGACGCAGCAGCGGCCACTCCTCTTCGAGGGGCTCCTTCACCTTCATCACCATGTCGGCGCGCTCGAAGATGGTCTCCGGCGCGGGACAGACCTCCGCGCCCGCGCTCCGGAGCTGAGCGTCGAACAACCCGCTCCCCTCGCCCGCCCCCGCCTCCACGAGCACCGTGTGGCCGTTGGCAACGAGCTGCTGCACGCCCGCCGGTGTCACGGCGCAGCGCCGCTCCCCCGGCTTGATCTCCTTCGGGACTCCGATGACCATGGTTGGACCCTCCGTAAGCGAGACGGCCTACCGGCGTGGCCCCCAGGGCCAACGGCCGACGACGTACGGGCCCAGGGCCAGCCACGAACTGGAGCTCAGCAGGCAACCGGTTCCCTCCAAAATAGGAATCCGCGATTCCCGTCCGAGCCGTTCCCGTGTAGGGGCGCGATTCATCGCGCCCGCCCATGTAGGGGCGCCATTCATGGCGCCCGAGAATCGATATCGCGGATTCCCATATAGGCCGGCACGTCAACAGACGTGTTCCGCCCGGCGGCTTCGCATTCCTGCGTGAGAGGGAGTGCGGGGGATCACAGCGAAACGTCCGCCCCGGTCGGAGCTTTGCCCGGCTGCCAGGCGTTATACTACCTTGAGTAGTGAGACTACCCGACGAGAGGGAGTTGTAGGATGCGATTGACACGGATGATCGCCTTGCTCGGCGTGCTGGCTCTGGCGGCGGCTGCCCACAGCGCCACGCTCGACCCGCCGCCCGTCTGGTCGGGCAGCACGCTGATCGGGCCGGCGCGGCAGTCGGCCGAGCTGGTCAAGGCCACGTTCACCTACAATGCGGACACGCAGAAGCTGAAGTTCGTGCTCGGCGACAAGTGGGTCGAGATGACGCGCGGGAGCACTTCGGCGAAGGCGAACGGGAACGCGATCACGCTGCCCGTAGCGCCGAAGGTGCTCAACGGGACCACGTACGTGCCGCTGAAGAACCTGTTCATCGGCCTGGGCCTCGAAGTGAAGCCGTACGGCGAGACCGCCTGGATCATCTGCACCAGCAAGACGTGCACCCGGCTGGAGGTTCCCCCGAAGCCCGAGTAGAACCCTCCCGGTGGCGTGGGCGAACCGCCCATGCTACCGGGGGCCTTGGATGGAAGTCAGCACCCGCTTTGCCATCGACGATGACCTGCAGACGCTCGCGATCTACGAGCGCGAGATCGCCTGTCTCTCCTTCCCCGACGACCCCATCACCGATCTGCAGTACCACTACGACAAGCTCAAGCGCGCCATGCGCTCCGAGCCGGACGGCCTGGTCGTCCTCACGCTCGAGGAGGACGTGGTCGGCTGGCTCTGGATGCGGACGAAGGTCTCCCTCGCCACCAAGGAGCGCTATGGGGTGCTGCAGAGCCTCTACATCCGCGAGGATCTGCGCAACCAGGGCCTGGCGAAGAGCCTGGCGCAGTACTGCATCCGGTACTTCGAGAATCGCGGCATCCACCGAATCGTCTGCAAGGTGCATCACGAGAACGAGTCCGGCAAGGCTTTGCTGCAGAGAGTCGGGCTGCAGCCGATGCACCTGACGTACGAGTACCACACACCGCTGCATCCCCAGCCTCCGGACGAAGATGACGAGGCCTGGGAGTACACCGGAGGTGAAGACGTTGTCTGAAGAGCTGGCCATCCACGGCGGGCCGAAGGCCCGAACGACCCCCTTCCCCAGTGTCGGCGATTCGAGCGGGCGCGACCTCGGCGACGAAGAGATCGCGTTGCTGACGGAGGTCATCCGCTCCGGATGCCTGGGGCGACACGGCGGCAAGATGGTGCCGCAGTTCGAGCAGGAGTACGCCGCGCACCAGGGAGTGAAGCACTGCCTGGGCGTCACCAGCGGCACCGCAGCCCTGCACACGGCGGTCGGCGCGCTGCAGCTTGACCCGGGCGATGAGATCATCACCACCACGGTCACCGACATGGGCACGGTGATCGCGATCCTCCAGCAGAACCAGATCCCCATCTTCTGCGACGTGGATCGCCGGACGATGAACCTCGATCCGACGAAGCTTGAGGGGCTCATCAACGACCGCACGCGGGCGATCATCGCGGTCCACCTGTTCGGGCAGGCGGTGGACATGGACACGTTGATGCCCCTCGCGCGCAAGCACAAGCTGTATGTCATCGAGGATTGCGCGCAGGCGCATGACGCGGAATGGGATGGCCGGCGCGTGGGCACCATCGGCGACCTGGGCTGCTTCTCGCTGCAGCAGAGCAAGCAGATCACCACCGGGGACGGGGGAATCGTCATCACCAACGACGACGACCTCGCCCTCAACGCGCGCAACTTCCACGACAAGTTCTACGACCGCTCGGGCGAGAACCGGGGCGTGCTGCGGCTCGGGATGAACTACCGCATGACCGAGCTGCAGGGCGCCGTCGCTCTCGCGCAGACGCGGAAACTCGACTCGATCCTCGGCCGCCGCCGCCACACTGCCGAGCTGCTCACCTCCTACCTGTCGAAGATCGAGGGCATCATCCCGCCCTGGGTCCACCCAAAGGCGACGCACTCGTACTGGATCTACCCCTTCCAGATCGATGAGGCCGTGCTGGGCTGCACCGTGGCGGAGTTCCGCGCGGCGATCCAGGCGGAGGGCCTGCCGTGGGGCACGGGCTACGCGGGCGGCATCCCCATCTGCATGTACCCCGCGATCCGCGAGCACAAGGCCTACGGCGACAGCCTCTTCCCCTGGGAGCCGCCCTACGGCCGGTACGTCGAGTACCGCGAAGAGGACTACCCGGAGACCATCTGGGCCCAGGCCAACACCTTCGTGATGAACTGGAACGAGGGGATTACGGACGCCGACGTTGAGGACATGGCGCACGGCTTCCGGAAGATGGCCGAGCACTATCGGAAGCGCAGGTAGGGGCGCAGCGTGCTGCGCCCACCAGGCGTGGGCAGCTCACGAGCTGCCCCTACGCCGCTCACCGAGGCGCACTGTGGGTCTGTTCACGGGGGCGGATGTTGAGGCGCGACCCAGCCTCTGGCGCAACCGGTGGTTCCTGGCGTTGCTGGTCGCGGACCTGCCCGTGGACGCGGCCATCGGGCTGATCGTGGGCATGCCCCGGCTGGAGGCGGCGCTCGCGCAGACCGAACTCGCCATGCCGGCCGCCACGGTGCTCCTCATCGGGCTCGGGCATGTGCTTGCGAGCTGGTGGTGGATCATCCTGCCGCCGTTCGTGATCGCCCCGTTCCTCGTTGCGTGGCGTTGGCGGGACGCCTCGGTGCGCTGGCTGCAGATCGCGTTCATGGCTGAGCTGCTCCTGTTCGCGGCAGTCTGCCTCGCCATCCTGCTGCCGGTCAGGACCATCGTGAAGGCCAGCTAGTTCGCTGTCTCGTGTGAACCTTGGCATCTTCTGTCGCCCCTTCGGGGCTCAAGAGGGGGTGCCTCGCGATCCGGGGGCTGACGCCCCCGGCTGTTCATCCGACGCCCCCTTCGGGGGCTGAACGGCCCCGTGGGCGAGTGCCGTAAGCCCCGAAGGGGCGGTCGATGACTAGCCGGGGGTAAAACCCCCGGAATCGGAGTCCCCGTCTTGTCAAGCCCCGCAAGGGGCGACAGAACCGACACCATCACGAGTGACGGCGCACTAGCGCCGCCTGGGAGATGAGTCATATGCCCCGGCCCGGGTCTATCCTCTCTCGCCGGGACTTCGTGCGGCTCGCCGGAGCCGGGTCACTGCTTCTCCCCCACCTCCCCCTCGCAGGCAGGCAGACCATGGCGAAGATCGAGCGGATCGAGACCTTCCCCGCGCGCATCCCCACGATTGGGCGGTTCAAGTTCTTCGAGGGTCCCGCGGGCACGCCCCTGGGCCGACCCACGGTGATGATCAAGGTCACGGCGGACAACGGCACCGTGGGCTGGGGCGAGAGCGTGCCGATCCCGAAGTGGAGCTACGAGACGCTGGAGACGAGCGTGATCGTGATCGACAAGTACCTCGCGCCGGCGCTGATCGGGCGCGATCCCTTGGACTTCGAGGGCGCTCATGCGGCGATGGAGGCGGCGATTGCGCCTGGGCTGACGGTCGGGATGCCGATCACCAAAGCGGGGCTCGACATCGCGTTGCATGACCTCGCGGGTAGGCTGACCGGCAAGTCCTTCGCCGAGATGTGGGGCAAGCCGCGCGGCGGCCCGCTCACGCTGAGCTGGACGCTGAACCCGAAGACGCTCGACGAGACCGAGGGCCTGATCGAGCAGGGCCGGCAGCGCGGCTTCCGCAACTTCAACATCAAGGTCGCCCCCGACCCGAAGGTCGATGTCGAGCTGACGCAGATCGTGAAGCGGCTCGTGCCGGATGGCTTCCTGTGGGCCGATGCGAACGGCGGCTATGACCCGGCGACCGCGCTGGAGGCTGCGCCGAAGCTCGCCGAGGCGGGCGCGGATGTGCTGGAGTCGCCGATTCGGCCGAATCGCATCAGCGGCTACCAGGCCCTGAAGAAGCAGGGCGCGCTGCCGATCCTGATGGACGAGGGCGTCATCTCGCCGACCGACCTGGAGGAGTTCATCCGCTTGGGAATGCTGGACGGCGTCGCGGAGAAGCCGGCGCGCTGCGGCGGGCTCGTCTCGTGTCGGCGGCAGATTGAGATGCTCCTCGACGCCGGTCTGATGTGGCTGGGCAGCGGGCTGACCGACCCCGACATCTCCCTCGCAGCGACCCTCGCGCTCTTCGGTGCATACGGCCTGCGGAAGCCGGCGGCGTTGAATGGGCCGCAGTTCCTCACAGAGAGCGTGCTGAAGGAGCCGCCGCGGCCGAAGGACGGGACGCTGGAGGCGCCGACCGGGCCGGGGCTGGGGATTGAGGTGGATGAGGACAAGGTACGGGACCTGAGCCGCCGCACGGGACAGCTCTGACAGGGAGGTTCGACGATGCCGAACGCTGACTGGACGCGACGGAGCTTCATCGCCGGGTTGGGGGTGGGGGCGGGAGCCCTGCTGACCGGAGGCCGGGCGCTGCGCGCGCAGGGCGCCAACGACCGGCTCTCGCTCGGCATCATCGGCTCCGGTGGGCGCGGGGGTGCGCTCATGCAGGAGGCGCAGAAGTACGCGCAGGAAATGAACCTGGCTTTCACGGCGGTCTGCGACGTCTGGCGCCCGGCCCGTGAGCGCGCGGCGGCGAAGATCAAGGAGTGGACCGGCGAGGAGCCTCGTACGTTCAGCCGGTACGGTGAGCTGCTGGCGCTGGAGGATGTGGATGCGGTCCTCATCGCGACCCCGGACTTCGCGCACAGCCCAATCCTCGCGGCCGCGGCGAACGCGGGGAAGCACGCGTACTGCGAGAAGCCGATGGCCACCAACATGGCCGACGCAATCGCCGCGGCGGATGCCGTAAGGGCGAAGGGCGTGGTCTGCCAGATCGGCACGCAGCGGCGTAGTGACGGGCGCTACAAGGCGGGCGCGAAGCTCGTGCAGAGCGGGGTGATCGGGCAGGTGAGCGAGGTGCTCACGTGCGCGGGCGACAGCGGCCCCCGTTGGTCGCGGGGCCACGGTGATGTGAAGGAGGAGGACGTGGACTGGGAGGCCTACCAGATGGGCCTGCCGCCGCGCCCGTTCGACCCGCGCCGCTTCCGCTGCTGGCATTTGTACAAGGACTACACCAACGGCACGCCCGGCCTGTGGGGCGCGCACCTGATCGACGTGGGCACGTGGTTCATGGACGACCCGCTGCCGAAGTCGGGCGTAGCCTTCGGCGGCGTGTACGTCTGGAAGGACCGCGAGCTGCCGGACACGATGACCGCCCTCTACGAGTACCCGAAGGGCTTCATGCTCAACTTCACGATGCGCCTGGCCAACTCCTACGTCCCCGCCCCGGAGATCTTCCTCGGAACGAAGGGCATGTTCGACACGGGCTCGTGGACCGCCAAGCCGCAGGGCGGCGGCAAGGACAAGCTCGCGGCGGATGTGCCGCTGACCGACATCCCGCCGAGCGAGAATCACATGCAGAACTGGCTCTCCTGCATCCGCAACGGCGGCACGCCGAACGCGCCGGTCGAGGCAGGCTACGCGCACTCCGTGGCGGCCATCATCGCGTTCCACTCGTGGGACCAGGGGCGCCGGTTCATCTACGACGCGCAGAAGCGCGAGGTGAGGGAGGGGTAGGCTGACATGCTGGAGAGCGTCGTCCTCCTGCTTGCTCTGCCGATGGACATGCCGGACGCAGTGCCGGTCACATTCGCGCGCCCTCCGGTACTTCAGGACTCCGGCAATGAGTACCCGGTGCTGACCGAGGCCGACGACCCGGATGCAGCGGTGATCCCGGTCTCGAAGTGCTGGGGCGGCCCGTGGGCCGATGGGTCCCTGTGTGCTCTGGTTCCGCCCCCCAGGACGGCCACGCGCCCGGTGCGTTACGTGCTGCGCAGCCAGCAGGCGGAGCTCGGCGGCGCATTCGCCTTCGATGAGCCGGAGAAGGGCAGGATGCTAGTCCTCGAGCACGGGGAGAGCGTCCTTGCCTACAACTACGGGATAATGCTCGCCGAGGGCGTACCGGAGGACCGGCGGCGTTCGTGTTACGTGCACCCGCTGCTGGGGCTGGATAGCGAGCAGATCTCGGGGGACTTCGAGAGGGACCACTACCACCATCGCGGGCTGTTCTGGGCGTGGCCGAACATGACCGTCGGAGGCAAGACGGTCAGCTTGTGGGACCTGCGGGGCATCCAGGCGAGGTTCGAGGAGTGGCTCGGTCCGGATGTCGGCCCGGTCTACGGCGCCTTCGGGGCGCGCAACGGCTGGTACATCGGCGAGGAGCGCGTGGGACAGGAGGAAGTGTGGTTCCGCGTGTGGCGGGCGACCGAGATCGGGCGGGCGATCGACGTGCACCTAACCTTCACCGCGACCAACTCCCCCATCACCCTCCTCGGCGCGGCGGGGAAGGGCTATGGCGGCCTCTGCCTGCGGTTCAAGACCGTGCCCGGCAAGACCGTGACGAAGCCCGATGGGCAGACCGTCACCTCGAGCAACGAGGAGAAGCTCCCGTGGGCCGACCTCTCCGCGGAGTTCGGCGGGCCGGGCAAGGTGTCCGGGGCGGCGGTCTTCATCGATGCGAGCAACCCGGGCTTCCCGAACGGCTGGTGCCTGCGGGACTACGGCTTCCTCGGCGTCGACTGGCCGGGCCTGGAGCCCGTGACGCTTGAGCCGGGCAGGCCGGTGACGCTGAAGTACCGCGTGTGGGTGCATCGAGGGGATGTGAAGGCGGGGAGGGTCGCGGAGGCGTACCAGTCGTTCGCGCACCCGATTGAGGTGACCATCGCGGAGTGACAGGAGAGGCAGTTTCAAAACCCAGGGACTGTCCCGTTTCCTGCCCGCCAGGGCAGGAAACGAGGACTGTCCCTTGTTGGCGGTGGGGTTTCGTAACCACCTCAGGAGGTGTCTCGCCATGTTCCTCATGCTGCCCCTGATCGTGAGCGCCCAGGCCTTTGCCGCGCCGGAGCCTGCCTCGCAGCCCGAGGTGCGCGGCTGGCTGCGGCATCTGCTGCCGCTGCCGAAGGACATAGCCATCGAGCAGAAGGTGACCGTGCCGCTGGACGTAATCCGCCTCGAGGCCGACCCGGCTGAAGGCGAGTTGGTCCAGGCGGCCGTCGGTGAGCTGACCGAACTGCTCGGTGAGAGCATCGGGGCAGCCAGCCGGCCAGACAACCTCCTCACGATCCGGCTGGAGCGCGCGCAGCCGATGGAGGCGCGCGTGTTGCCTGTGCCCGGTCTCGACCAGCTGGCGAAGCTGCCCAACGCCGAACAGGCCTATCTCATCACTCCGCTGGCGGGGAGCGGCATCGCCGTCGCGGCACTCGATGCTCAGGGGCTGTACTACGGCTGCAAGACGCTGCAGCAGCTGCTGAGGCCGGGAATCGCCGACGGGAAGGTGACGGTGCCGCTGGCGGAGGTGCGCGACTGGCCGGACCTCGCGGAGCGCGGCGAGTGGGGCGGCAGCGCGAACAAGGACATCGAGTGGATGGCCGAGCGCAAGATGAACCTCGTCGAGAGCCATGTTGAGATGTCCATCGACGAGGCGGGACATGGGGTGGCGAAGCTCGACGAGACGCTGCTGGAGCGCGGCCGCAAGCACGCGCTGAAGGTGGTCCCGATCATCACGCACCTGGATCAGCTCGCCGGCAGCGGCATCTACGAGCGCTACCCGGAGCTGAAGGGCGTGGGCGAATCGGCGAAGGGTAAGTGGTCCGCCGACCAGATCGCGCCCTGCTTCTCGCAGCCGAAGATGCCGGAGATCCTCGCCGACTGGTTCGCGTCGCTCGCGAGCCAGGAGGGCGTGAGCGACGTGTGTGTATGGCTGTCGGAAGCGCCACTGCAGTGCGGCTGCGAGCAATGCCAGAAGGAGGGGCAGTTCGTCCTGGAGGCCAAGGCGGCGGTGCGCGCGTGGGAGTTGGCGAAGGCGAAGACGCCCAACGTGAGGCTGCGTATCCTACTGACGCAGGGCAGCTACGCGACCAATGACAAGGTGCTCGCGGCGGTGCCACCGGAGGTTGGGATCAGCTATTACGATGGCGGGCGGACGTACGACTCGTCGCGCGACCCGATGATCTACCCGCTGCTGGAGGACTACGCGAAGCAGGGGCGCTGGCTGGGCTGCTACCCGCAACTCGACGCGTCCTGGCGGATTGTCTGCCCGTGGAGCGGGCCGCAGTTCATCAAGTACCGCATGACCGAGTTCGTGCAGGATGGCCTGAAGTGCCTGTGCGGCTACGCGACGCCGAACAACCGGCTGTACGACTTCAACGTCCAGGCGGCGGCGGAGTGGTCGTGGAACTCGACGGGCCGCGACGAGCACGAGTTCGCCGCCGCGTGGGCGACGCGCGAGGGCCTGAAGGACCCGGAGAAGGCGGCCGACTGGGCCGTGATGCTCGGGCCGGTGGGTTGGGATGTGTACGGTTCGGGCGTGCCCTATCCGCAGTTCTTCGGGCGCGCCGCCCAGATGATCGCGAAGCGCACCGCGCCGAAGCTCGGCGAGGGCATGTTCCGCTACTTCCCGACGGAGGAGCATCTCGACGAGGACGTCGCGATCTGCGCGAAGGCGCTCGGGCTCGCGCAGGAGCTGCAGGCCCCGACGCTCATCACGGAGTCGCAGACCATCGGCGGCTATGTGGGGATGCTCAAGGGGATCTACGGCCTCGCGACGGCGGTCGCGGGCAAGGAGACGCTCACCCCCGACGAGCGGAAGCAAGTGCAAGGCCTGATGGGGGACCTGGACAAGGCCTCGCGCGACACGGTCGCAGGCCTGCAAGCCTGGGACGCGGCGACCGGGCCCGGCCTGGGCGGCGGGCGCTTCACCGATACGCTACAGGTGACGGACAGGACCACGCTCGACATCGCTGCGGCGCTGGCGTCGCTGGGCATCGTCGATCCCAGCGGCCCCTACCGCACCCGCAAGGTGGGCTCGTGGGAGAGCGCCGACTTCGAGCCCGACGCCGAGCGCATCACCAAGCGCTTCGACGTGACCGAGGCGATCCTGCAGCCCGGCCCCTATCGCGTTCGCTTCGACTACACGACCGGGTGGTGGGGCGCGACCATCTACCGCGTCGCCCTCGCCACCGGCCCTGCAGACCAGCCGGACCAGCTTACCGAGCTCGCCGTCGATGAGCACGACGGCACCGCGGCCTACGTGAACAAGAACAACGTCTACTCGCTCCCGCTCAATGAGCGCGCGCCGGGCGTGAAGTACACGCTGGTCGTGGACCTCAAGGGCGTTACCTCGGAGGGCAAGCCGGAGAACCGGCGCGACTGCAACGGAGAGGTTTGGGTGTGGATGGAGAGGCCCGAGGATCAGTAGGCGGCGCCTACGGCGTCTCCAGTACCTCGATGTTCTTGAACCGCACCTCCATGGCGGTCCCGGAGTGCATCTGAAGGGCGAGCTGGCCCTCGGGGCGGCTGGGGTCGCCCTTGATCGCCGCGGTTTGAGTCCCGTTCACCTCGACGGCCACATCGCCGGCCTTCGCGGTGATCGTCACCGCGTTCCAGTCATCGGGCTTGACGAGGGCCTGCTCCTGCTCCGCGGTCGGCTTCACCAACCAGCCGCGACCGTAGCTCTCGTAGATGCCCCCGACGCCACTGCCCGGCGGCCCGACCTGCACCTGCAGGCCGTGGGCCTGGTCCGGCGGGCGGAGCAGCGTGCGGATGTAGACGCCGCTGTCTCCGGTGGCGCAGCGGAACTTGAGCCGTAGCGAGAAGTCCCCGAACGACCAGTCGCTGACCAGCAGGCCGTAGAGCTTCTCGTTGTTGGCCCGGCCCACGATCTGGCCGTCCTCGGCCGCCCACTTGCCGTCGCCCACCGCGTGCCAACCGGCCAGCGTCTGGCCGTCGAAGAGCGGCTTCCAGGCGCGCTCCTGTGCCGAGGTCGCGCCGAGGTTGCAGACAAGGGTTGCGGACATGAGCGCCACGAGAACCAACCGGTTCATGGTGACTCCTCCATGCGATAGTGCATCCATCCACCGCCCCACCAGTCGTCGTACGTGAGACGCACGCCAAGGGCCTTCTCCCACTTGTCACGGGCCACGCCCGCCTCAAGGATGCTCAACTCATAGCGAACCAAGAGCCCTCCGTCAGCGTGGAGCCCACCCACGTCTGCGGGCGGGGAGGCGTCGGGGAAGAGCACCTTGTCCTTTGCGCGCCCGGCATACAGAGTCACCGCGTATCCCGGCCAGCCTGCCACAATGAGGGTGCCCTTCGGGTCCTCGGCTTGGAGGCGGGCGGCGACAGCCTTGGTAGCAGAGGCGTTGTCGGCTCCGAAGGGGAGGCCGACGAAGGCGGGCCGGGGATCGACGTAGATGCGTTCCTCGCCGCCCAGCGTGAAGAGACATCCGACTGCCAGCAGCACCGCTCCGCCCGCGAGGCAGACCTCCTTCGCGTAGCTCTTGCGGCTGAAGAGAGGTACGACGTCACCCAGCGCGGCGGCCGACAGCAGCAGTGTGGCGGCAAGCAGCGGCGCGAAGAGGTCGGGAGCCGGCAGCAAGGGCAGGTCGGTCTCTGCGGCGCGCGCCAGCCACGGTCGGAACCAGCCCGGCGCAACCAGCACGGCTGCAGCCGGCGACAGAAGCATCAGGGCTGGCCCAGCCGCCAGGCGCGGGCGACCGGAGGCCCCACCCCAGAACGCCCACCACGTCGCGGCGAGGAGCGGCGCCAGGGCCAGGACCGAGCCAACAACAGCCTGCTGCGCTGTGACCTGGCCGAAGAGGGTGGGCTCCGCTCTCCACGCCGCGCGCCAGAAGTACCACGCGTCCCCCATGATCAGCAGGTTGGCGAGCACCCACAGGCCGGCGATGTAGACGATGGGCAGCAGGAAGGTGATGAGCGTGCCTTCGAGCTTGCTCCAGCGCCCGGCGGTGCGGAGGGTCTGGGTGGTGATGACGAGCGTGGCGACGATGACCGGGATCAGGGCGTCGTAGCGCGTGATGGTGGCGAGGCCCAGGAAGAGGCTGCAACCGATGAGGTCGCGCAGGGCCTCGCGATGCTGCCAGCGCAGGAGTGCCCAACCGGCGCCGAGCAGCAGGAAGACGTACAGCCCGTCCGGCACCCCCGTCGCCATCAGGCCAAGGAAGACGGGGTTCAGCAGCACGAGGGTGCAGAAGGCCCAGCGGAAGGCTCGGCCGAGTCCGAGGTAGGCGCAGGCGGCGTTCAGCATGTAGAGCGTCAGCCCCGCGACGATGGCCCCGAGCATCCAGACCGTCTGCCCCGCCGAGGCGAGGCCCGGCATGAGCCAGGCGAACGGCAGTTGCAGGAGCGAGGGCAGGGGCGGCTCGACGAAGCCGATCAGCGCGAGGTTGACGCTGTCCTCCTGGCGGAGGACATCCACCGCGTGGGAGACCGCGGCGAGCGCGCGCCAGTCCACAGCGTTCTGCGTCACCGCGAGGGCGCCCACCAGCGCCACGAACGCCGCCGCGAGCACGAAGACGACCACGCTCTCCAGCCGCGAGGGCGCGAGAGGTTTCGGTTCGGCGAGTGGGGCGAGGGCTTCGGCGGACGCCAACTAAGCCTCCTCGAACAGACCGTGCTGCGTCTTCTCCCAATAGTGCGGGCGCGTAAAGAGCTGGAGCAGGCCCTTGTACGCGCCTAGGCTCATCAGGAGCCAGTAGACGGGCGTCAACACCGCGTACTTGGCGAGGTCATGGTAGCCGCGCTGCATGACGCCCGCGACGGCCAGATAGACGAAGACGAAGTTGCCGATGAAGCCGCAGATCAGCCCAAGCCCGAATATGGCGGGCGGGAACATCGCCGAGATGACCCACCAGTGGCTCGCGAACCAGAGCGCGGTCATCGACCAGTAGATCGGGTTCAGCAGGAAGCAGGCGATCGAGCCGCCGATGGTCATCTGGAAGCCCCAGAACCCGCGCAAGCCCAACGCCCTCAGGGTGGCAAACGGGTTGCGCATGTATACGAGGTAGGTCTGGATGTAGCCCTTGGCCCAGCGGGAGCGCTGGCGGATCCAGTTCAGGAGAGCGGAGTTGGCTTCCTCCCACGTCGTGCTGTGCAGCATCGCCGTGCGATGGCCGCGCGCGTGCAGGCGGATGCCCAGGTCGCAGTCCTCGGTCACGTTGAAGGGGTCCCAACCCATCAGTTCCTTGAGGACGGAGACGCGGAAGTGGTTGGACGTGCCGCCGAGCGGCACCGGCGCCCCCGAGACCGTCAGCCCCGGCAGGAAGAGATCGAACCACGTCGAGTACTCCTGCGTGAACCAGCGGGTCAGCAGGTTCTGCCGCTGGTTCAAATAGTTGAGGCGGGCCTGGAGGCAGGCGATGTCGGGGGGCGCCTCACGGAAGGCCGCGGCGGCCTTGCGGAGTTGGTCCGGCTCGGGGCGGTCCTCGGCGTCGTAGATGACCAGCAAGTCGGCCTCGCTGAGCGCCAGCCCGTAATTACAGGCCCGGGGCTTTCCGCGCGGCTGGCCATCGGGCACGACCACGCAGCGGAACTGTGAGGGGAGAGTCAGCTTCCTTGCCGCCGCGATGGTCTCCGTATCTTCTTCCTCGAGGAGGAGCTGGATGTCGAGCTTGCCAGCGGGATAGTCGAGGGCCTGCAGGCCGCGGACGAGGCGGTCCAGCACCTCGGCCTCATGGAAGAGGGGCACGAGGATGGTGTAGGTCGGCAGTTCTCCATCGGGGATGGAGGCCATGGCCTCCGTGGAGGGATTGAACTCGACGCCCCGCTCAAGGGACAGCCAGGCGACGTGGAACTTGTAGCCGATGTGTACGAGGTAGAAGATGATCGCCGCCGCGTTTGCCACCAGGAGCGTCGCGACCCAGTTCCACATGGCGGCGGCCGTCACGACTGCCGCGAGCAGCGCCAGGGCCAGGACCTGTGCCGCAGTGAGCGTCGCGAACGCGGAGTGCTCCGGGTGGTCACGGGCGAAGCGCAGCAGGTCGATTGTGCGATCCGGCGGCGGCCACTGATCCAACGATGCACCCACACGTAGGGGCGGACCCGTGTGTCCGCCCGGAGACTGGGGCGGACACACGGGTCCGCCCCTACAACGGCACCGGCCTCTACGGTTGTTCTTGCACGATTCGGCGCGAAAGTTCCGGCGTACGCCGACGAACAGTCCGGCGCCCCCGGTGACACAGCGTCGGCCGGGGGCGCCGGGGAAGCGTCGGGATGCCAGACGGCGCTAGGGCTGAGTCGGTGCAGGCGCCTCCTGCTTCACCGACCTGATCTTCACCGCGTACTCATCCGGCGAGAAGAGAATCGAGCCGCCGAGCTGCTCGACGATCCACTTCGCCGACACGAACAGCACGCCCTCACGCATCACGGGGGGGTCATCGAGCGTGGCAGCCTCCTCCTTCCCCGCCCGTGTGACGCGGGCGGTGGGGTAGCCCACCTTCAGCACCAGCTCAGTGTCACCCTTGGTGACCTGCAGCACGTTGTCGGGAGCGGGCCACCACTCGCCCTGCGCGCCGAGCGCCGCGAGGAATGGATCGGCGCCGGGCAGTATGCAGGGCACGAAGGCGCGGCCTGTCTTCGCGTCCAGGAAGGGGACAGCCTTGAGATCGAGAGGCTTCCCGTCCACGATCACCTGCAACCCCTTGGCCTTCTCGTACTCGGCCTGCAGGTACGCGTATCCGGGCTGGTTGATCTTGATGGTGGCATCGCGGATGAGTCTCCGCAGGATCGCCTCCTTCGAGACCCCCTTCTCGGCACGCAGCTTGTCGCGGATTCCCGGCGCGGCCTCCACCAGGCTGGTCTGTTGCCCCGGGTCGATCCCCTTCACCCACAGGATGTAGGCCTTGTCCCCCACCTCAATGGGATCGCTCCACTTGCCGACCTCCAGGGCGAAGGCGGCGGTACGCAGGGTCTCAGGCTCGACCTGATCCGCGCTGAGCCAGCCCCAGAACCCGCCCTCCGCAGCGTGTTCGTCTACGGAGACATCCTGGGCCACCTTCCCGAAATCCTCATCCTTGAGGCGCTCGTAGGCCTGGGCCGCCGAGCGGATGTCGGGCGTGGTGATCGCGTACAGTTGCACGCGTGTGGGCTTCGTGAACTCGCTGAGGTGCCCGTCGTAGTAGGCCTGCACGGCCGCGTCGCCGATCTTGCCGACCTCGTCCACGATGCGATCCAGCAGCAGATCCGTCTTCACCTCGCGCCGCAGCGCGCTGAGTGGGATGCCCCGCTCGTGCAGCATCGCTTCAAAGGCCCGATCGTTCGGGTACTGCGCCTTGATCCGGACGATCTGGGCATCCACCGCCGCATTCTTGAAGTCGATCTTCAGGCGGTGAGCCTTCTGGATGACCAGTTGCTCCTTGATGAGCTGGCGCAGGGCCTGCGCGCCCGAGAACTCCTTCAGAGCCGAGAGCCAGTCATCCGCCGTAATGGCGGCCGGGCCGACCGTGGCCACCGGAGGAGGGGGGGGCGGCGCCGGAGCCGGCGCGGGGTCTTGGGCGACACACAGAACTGGGACCACGAAGGCGAGGGACAGCAGCAGCATGGTCGGACACGTGCGGCGGGTCACACGAACTCCCCCTTCGACGCCCAGGCGATACGGCGGAGCCTGGGGGCCCACCAGGCTTGATTCCGCGGCCTCGATACTGGCCGCGATTATAGGCCCGCGAGGAGGAGGCTGTCAAGGAACGGCGGGAGGCGGGACGCTCCGATCGCCCCACCTCCCCAGGGCCACTGCATTGTCGTCGGAGGGGCCGAATGCGAAGTACCCGGCCTGCTGTTCGGCCAACGACGGGCCGGATGACTGCGCGTCGAGCACGCTCGACGCGCAGTCATGCGGCCCCTCCTACGCAATCGCCCGGCCATCTCCCTTGCGCCGGTTGACACAAGGGCCGGGATCGGGTACCCTCTGCACATGCTAACGCGGGCAAGTATACACACCCAGAGCCCCCAAGACGAAGCGGAACCCGCCTCCCCCGACGCCCCGGCCAAGCCCAAGCACGACGACCGGAACCCCCACGCCGTGGCGCTCGGACGGCTCGGCGCCATCCGCGGCGGCCAGGCGCGAACCAGGAAGCTCACGCCGGCGCAGAGGTCCGACATCGCCCGTCGGGCGGCGACGGCCCGGTGGTCCACCCCGCTGGACGCCCGCGGCCGACCTGTCACCCGCCGGACCGCCCGGGGGGCCAAACGCCAGCACGAGTTCACGGTCAAGGGCCAGCGGTACGTCGGCACGCGGGCGCAGGTGGAGCGAATGCTCCGCAAGGTGGCTCCGGAGCCCATCGCGCGGCACTTCGTCGAGGTGAACGGCGTCCGCTACCCGGTCAAGCAGGCCCTCGCTCTGGCGTTCGGGCTGTCCCGCAGCGACTTCGATGCCCCCCAGGCGCGCGGGCTTCTGATCAGGATGGGGCTCGAGGTGGGCAGTCTCCGCCCGGAGGGCAGCCCCCCGCCGCAGCCCGGAGGGGTCCGCCCGCGCTTCCCCCGCGCCAGAGGCCTGCCCCGCCCCGAGCGCGTGGAGGCGTACTCGGAGGATGGGGAGCACGCCGCCCAGGTGCAGGGCATCGAGGTCCCGCCGATCGTGCTCGCCTGGTCCCCCTGGCACCGCTGGACAACCCTTCGCGAGGACAAGCGCGGCACCGCCAGCGTTCGTCTGCCCTCCGGTCGCCCGGGCGTCTACGAGGTGATGGCCGAGGGGCAGCGGCCCAGACTCACGATCGGTCGCACCTCTGACCTGCGGACACGGGTGAAGTACCATCTCGTGATGGGCTCCGGCGGCTCCCATCCCGTGCGAAAGTCCATTGTGGAGAACGAGGACCTCGGACGGGTCTTCGTCCGCTGGGCCATCACCGACCGCCCCGCCACAGCCGAGGAAGCCCTGCACCTCGAGCACATCCGCCGCCACGGCCGCCTCCCCAAGTACACCCAACGGACGTGACGGAAGGTGATGGGTGATGGGTGACAGGTGACGGGAACGGCGGCGGGCCCCTGTGGCCCAGACTTCCGGCCTGCCAGAGCCGGAGGAGACACCGGAGGTAGCTCCAGAACCCCAGCGCCAACAAGGGACAGTCCTCGTGTCCTGCCCTGGCGGGCAGGACACGGGACAGTCCCTGGGTCTTGAAACCGCTTCACCCACCTCGTACAGGAGATCGCACGCTTATCGGCGAACTCATGGCGCGGCGGTGCGGCCTGCTCAACGGCCCGGCAATCCGCCGGAACGAGGTGGCGGTGCCATGCCCATCGGCAAAGACCCTACGCAGTTCGACCCGCAGGACCTGACGGACAACCTGCTGGCGATACGGCACTTCACCGACCGCGAGGCGGCCATTGCTGCCTTCCGGCGGCATGTGGATGCCCCCGAAGGTCACACGCTGCCGGTGCTGCACTTCTACGGCGTCGGCGGCGTCGGCAAGAGCCTCCTGCTCCACAAGCTCGCAGAGGTTCTCAAAGAGGAGAAGCCCCCGGTTCCGTTCGTGCGGCTGGACTTCGAGGACGCGCGATCGCGCGACCCCGTGCGCGCGCTGACGTGGCTGCGCGTGCACTTCGAGCAGCAGTACCAGGTGCGCTTCCCCGAGTTCGACCTGGTGCGCGCGGTGCTGGCGGCGAAGGAGGGCGGGCCGGAGGAGGATCTGGCCCCGCTCAGTGGGTCGCTGAAGGGCCTGTGGGAGGGGATGCAGGAGCTCTTCTCGCCGGTGGCGGCGGGCGTGAAGGCGGCCGGCGGGCGACGCACGAGTGGTGCCGGGGGCACTGGGAAGCACGCCGGGGCGGCGGGCAGGGAGTGGCCGAGGCGGAGGCCTTCTACGATCACCTGCACCTGGAGCCGACGGCAGCGATTGCGGTGTGGCGGAGGCGAGCCGAGCACGCGCGAGATGCCCGAGACGGTGGGCGGTGCCGGGCGGTGCTGGCGCACTGGGGGGGCGTTGACCTCACCGAGGACGCGTGGCGGGAGCGGATGGGTGACGTGCCATGGGGAAAAGGCCTGCACCAGGTGGCCTACTGGGTAGATGAACTGCGTGCGGCGGCGTGGGAGCACGGGCCCCTGCTCCAGCAGGCGATCCGGTGCTACGAGGCGGCCTTGCGGGTCTACACGGAGGAGGCGTTCCCCACCGACTGGGCGATGACGCAGAACAACCTCGGCATCGCGTACGGTGACCTGCCGACGGGCGACCGGGCGGCGAACCTGGCGCGGGCCATCGCCTGCTGCGAGGCGGCTTTGCGGGTCTACACGCAGGAGGCGTTCCCCACCGACTGGGCGATGGCGCAGAACAACCTCGGCACCGCGTACTGGAACCTCCCGACGGGCGACCGGGCGGCGAACCTGGCGCGGGCCATCGCCTGCTACGAGGCGGCCCTGCGGGTCTACACGGAGGACGCGTTCCGCACCGAGTGGGCGACCGCGCAGAACAACCTCGGAATTGCGTACGCGAGGCTGCCAACGGGCGACCGGGCGGGGAACCTGGCGCGGGCCATCGCCTGCTACGAGGCGGCCTTGCGGGTCAGAACGGAGGAGGCGTTCCCCACCGACTGGGCGACCACGCAGAACAACCTCGGCAACGCGTACCTGCAACTGCCCACTGGCGACCGGGGGGCGAACCTGGCGCGGGCCA
>Ga0194113_10002806_pt1 | contig 23501 bp, 25 predicted proteins | sample TA2MahC200mmetaG_FD_146193 | JGI IMG/M metagenome (GOLD analysis project Ga0194113, IMG submission 146193) | Freshwater microbial communities from Lake Tanganyika, Tanzania - TA2015017 Mahale Deep Cast 200m | ecosystem: Environmental > Aquatic > Freshwater > Lake | place: Tanzania: Lake... | reverse complement strand
GTTTCAATCCACGCTCCCGCGCGGGGAGCGACCACTAATAGGCACAAAATACGCAGCATATGCAAGGTTTCAATCCACGCTCCCGCGCGGGGAGCGACTTGTAAAATCATCAATCATAAAACCCACCTCAAAAGTTTCAATCCACGCTCCCGCGCGGGGAGCGACTTTGAATGGTAACGGTCGGCCTTGTACATCAGAGGTTTCAATCCACGCTCCCGCGCGGGGAGCGACTATGAGCCTCCGTGTACTGGTGAGTATGGTTGTTTGTTTCAATCCACGCTCCCGCGCGGGGAGCGACACAAAAAAAACGCTGCCCGCAGAGAGCAAAAGGCGTTTCAATCCACGCTCCCGCGCGGGGAGCGACCCTCAAGAGAAGGTAAACAAAAAAAGCACCGACAAGTTTCAATCCACGCTCCCGCGCGGGGAGCGACGAATATCAAAAGCAAAATTTTCAATAAAACACTAGTTTCAATCCACGCTCCCGCGCGGGGAGCGACTCCCGATCAAGCAAATCCTTGACCAATGCATAAAGGTTTCAATCCACGCTCCCGCGCGGGGAGCGACTGTTTAAATCTAACTTATTAAATCTAAAATAAATATCCGCAGCATTTTGCGAACCAGTCAGATTTACTTCCACAAATCCTTCTGTTGTCAAAGAACATTTTACTTAACACTTGCATTTTAAAAATAAAACTTGCTCTGCGAACCTTTCAGGAAACATATGTGAGCCACAGGTTCGCAGGGTCATCTCACACTATCAAAGGCCCCTCCTGATCAATAGAAGCCTTTGCGCCGACATGTTCCACTCTATGTTTCCAGTTGGAGCCGAGATAATAAAACCTCAGACTGTCTTTCTCCGGATCGATCTCTGAAATTAACCTTTCTTTCAGCTTTGTCCACTGTGCAGGATCAACAATACATTCAAAAACAGAATATTGGACTCTCTGCCCGTAATCCTTACACGCTTTTGCAACCCTGCGCAAACGTCGCTGTCCTGTATCGTCATTAGTGGCAACATCGTAGCTTACAATCACAAACATACAAAGCTCCTTAGTACGGAAGGCTGGAAGCTCGGCAGTTAGAAGAAATCTTACTTTTGAACTTTCGCACTTCCGCGCTTCTGAACTATGTTACTTCCATATAAAAGGCGGATAATTGTCAATATCTCCCCTGAGATAACGCGCCATCAACAGCGCCTGCACATAAGGAAGAAGACCTATCGCCACCTTCTCCTTAAGAAAAGGGTGTACTATTTCCTCCTGCTTGCGTTTCTGATAAGCGACAAGAACCATTTTTCTCGTGTCATCATCCATCCATACCGCTCCTGATTCCTTCTTCTTAAATCCCCTGGCCTGTACCTGCCCGAGATTTATCAGAGAGAGCGTGAGACGGTCAGCAATAAAAGGCCTGAATTCCTCCATGATGTCAAGGGCCAAACCGTAGCGTCCCGGACGGTCCCGGTGCAGGAAACCTACTGCCGGATCGAGTCCCACTGTTTCAAGACCTGAACGCACATCGTGCATCAAAAGAGTATAAATAAACGACAGCAGGCAGTTTATATTATCGAGCGGCGGCCTCCGGTTCCGTTCATGGAATGTGAAATCATCTTTCTGCGAAGTAATCAAATGGTCAAAGACATCAAAGTAGGCATTTGCCGATTCTCCTTCTATGCCCCTCAAAATATCAAGAGGCGATTCTGATTGCAATCTCCTCAGTGTATTTGCAAGCTTCTGTGATGCCTGTGAAAGTGCATCGGTATCAATCTTCTCAGAATGGTCTCTCAATGCGCGCTGAAGCACGGTGCGGCAGTTTGCGATCTTGCCTGTCAGTATTGCACGCGCAACCGATGCAGAAACTTTCAGATCATCGGCACGCCGGTACTGTTCCCGCCTGAGAAGAACATTACCCGATACAGGCCCCTGAACCTTTGCAAGAAAACTACCGTTTTCCGTAAGAAAGCTGATTGCAACCTGGTTCTCGGCACAGAACCCCATGAGATATGGACTGCACGAAACCTGACCGAAGCAGACAATCCCGCCGAGAGTGTGAACGGGCAGACGCAAAGCCACTTCTCCATCAACCTTCACAACTACTGTTTCTCCCTCTTTTGACAGGTATGCTCCCTGAGTTGTAACAAAAAGAGTGTTAAGAAGTTTTTTCAATTTTCCCTCAGGCTAAACATATTCAACAACATTGAAGCGTTTATAATTCTGACAGACTTGTATTTGCCTAAATCCAGCAAATCCTTGTCTCCGGTGACAACAAAGTCCGCTGATGCGGATACAGCGCAGGCAATAAATTTATCGTCATCCGGGTCTCTGCATATGCTTTTGGTTTTATCGATAATTTCCACGATTTCAAAATACGGCAGAACTTCCTCCTCAATTATCAGTTGCATCTCCTGCCGTGTCAGGGAGAACTTTGGATATTCAAGAACAGCCTTAAACTCTGCAAAAGTTTCTTTCGATAGTACGGGAATAATTCTACCCCTTTTCCAGAGATCGACTATCCCTGCGAGATCGCCTTTAAACAACAGGGCCGATACCAGTATATTGGTGTCAAGAACAACCTTTCCTATCGTCTTTTCTTTCTTGCCCATTTTACTGCCTCAGTCACATCGCTTTCGGTAATACCGAGTTTCTTTAGTTTCTCTCTTACTCCCTCAAGTGTCATATCCGCATGGGTTATCTTGACAGGCATAAGTATTATCTTTCTTTCCTTAACCGTAACGTCAAAATAATCCGTATCCGGAAATTCCCTGACGATCTCTTTTGGCAATGTGAGCTGATTTTTTGATGTTTTCTTTGCAAGCATGTTTCCTTACCTCCTTACTGTAAGGATATCTTATTAAACCGGAAATTGCAAGAAGAGATTTTGCAAGTCATTCTCCCTCAACCGCTTTCATCAGATAATTGCTCGCCTTGCTGCTTACCTTCGGCATACAGAGTTCATATAAAGAACATTTTTTGCACTTTTTTGAATATTCAGGTTTTGGTGTTATGCCAGATTCAATCAGCATATGCACCTTCATCGCTGCATCTTCTGTCTCCAGCCGTAATTTTTCGTCGAAAACAACATCTTCCCTGCGCCGTGTCCGGCCATAAAAGAGCGCCCCGTTTTTGATCTCAACATTGAGCATCTCTTCAAGACAGATCGCCTGTGCGCAAAGCTGAACTTTATCGCAATCATCCATCTTGGGTTTCCCACGTTTGTATTCAACGGGAAAAGGTATCCATGTCCCGTCATCCATCCTGTGGAATTCAACTACATCAGCCTTGCCGATGAGACCGAGCCTGAGCGAGCGAATAGGCACGCCGTATTCAATGCGGATATTCCCCCTCGACTCTTTATTTGCAGTGTCAACTTTGTCATGCATGATCCTGCCTTCGGCAGTAAAAAGATTCTCATCCCATAACTGCTCGATATGGATTAGGGCGCACTGCCTCTCACAGAATACAATGTGCTGTAAAGCCGAAAGTTGAATTAGATCGTCTTCGGTGTAATTCAAATCTTCTTTCTCCCATTGCGCACCTGTGATCGCGCTTGATAGAGCCTTTCTGTGAATCCGCCCTCTTTTAGAAATTGTTGTTCGAGCCTCTGAAGTTGTCGCCCTAAGAGGAAGCTGGCCTGGTTGATCAGACAAATAAGCCTGTTTGCCGCAACCTCCGCAGTGGCTGTTAGAATTCCATAGGGGTCAGAAGGACCCGACCTGTCAGACCTGTCCGACTTGTCTGACTGATATTTCCTTCTCACCGCAAGAGCTTCCGGTGAATCCTTAGCCCAGATGCGCAGGCCCCGCTGGCGGAGAAAAGCATGGAAGTCCAGTAACAATTCTTCCAGACTCGCACGGGCTACCCCGGTCAGTTTGAGTTCGGTCTTCTTCGAGGTAGCGGAGGCCATGCTTCCCTCGGCGATGTTCTGTACACCGCTCCGTGCAGCCTGCACCATCTGATCATGCGTGCGTGACCTCTTGTCGATAAAACGATCACAAAACACCACCGTAGCGTCATAGACGATTTCAGCGGTCTGATAGGACCTTAGGTTCAGGTATCCGCCATGCGGCGGGATGAGTTGCGGGTATTCGTTAGGATCTTTCATTCTGTTTTACCTCTATTTGTTGTTAAAGTTTCTCCTCTAATGACACTCCTTGCGGTATATCTGTCGCTTTAGGAACTGTAATGTCATAGTCGCTAAAATCACGCACAGGATTAGCCTTCGCTTTTGCGGTCACCATATCAAAGAGTTTATATGCCGGTGTATTGCCTAATTTTGAACTATGCTTAAAGACTATCAGCTTACGCGTTGCCATTTGTCCACGCGCTGCAGAACGGTCATGCTCAAACATCTCAAGAAGCGCATTCCAGAGCAGATTCAAATCATCTTCGTTAAAACCTGTCTGTGCTGCAAACGGTGCGGACACGAAACCATGACAACGGTAAAGACCGTAGGGAACTGTAAACTTTCTTCCCATAGTCCTGTTGTCGCCTTGCTGTTTTTCAGCCTCTGCCTCAGTAGCAACAGCCATGCGGGTAATACTGTGTTCAAGCGGTACAACCTGATCAACACTTCGGGCAAATGTTAACTGGACAGGCCCTCGAACCTGACCGCAGTTTGGAGCACTCTTCAATGCAAGGACAGCACCGAATGTTCTTATATCATAAAAAGTTTCACACATCTTCTTTCTGCCCATCTCAACTTCTTCGCCATTCGGTCGTCTTGATTTTGCATTTTTAAGAACATCAGTAATCAAGCTCTTAATTTCTTTTGAAGGTTTTACTTCTTTTAGCCATTCTTTAATAGACTTTTTATAGGCATCGGAAGCAACAATAAGAGAATAAGTATCTGTTTCATCATTCAGGTCAATACTTAACCCTTCGGGCAATCCTATTTCTTCCAAACTCTCCACTAATTCTTTTGAGATATTTTGTCTGGATTCTTCACCAAGCTGAATATTCAAATCTTTAAACGCTTGAACATGTGCTCTTCCAAGAACTGCCTTTTCTTTGACGTAAATATCAAATTTTGGAGCATAATTCTTATCTAACGCGACATAGTTTCTTACCTTTCTCTTGAGACACACATCCGTTACAAGCCCATGTCCTGTTTCGGGATCAACTCGTGGAAGATTTCCAGCATCTGGGTCTCCGTTAGGGTTACCGTCCTTTACATCAAAGAATAGTACAAAATCATACCGGTTGTTTATTATGTTGCTCATGTTTATTCCTCCTTCGGAATTTATTTATTCAAGTGCATCTTTCTTTTTGAAAAAATCCTGCCTCTGGTGATAATAGCCGACTGCAAAACGCCCCTGATCATCCAATGAAAGATGAGTGGGGTACGCATTATCAGCCGATATTTTGTCTGTAATTTCTCCGATCAATTTTTCATAAAAGTTCTTGTAGTTTTCTATCTTTGCCAAATGATGGTTCTTCAGTTTCATCAGGTGCGCAAATACTGCTACAGGTGTGCTTGATGCCGAACCATAGAACCGATCACGGATTGTTGCGTTAATTTTACCTTCGCCACCTGCTGACTCAATTTGCACTTTTTCAAGTACGGCAAAAAGTCGTCCCAGTAGATAGCCTGGGTTTGTATTGCTTGTGTCCAATGCCATGCTAATCTCCTCCTTTTCATTTTTATATCGTGTGTCTCTAACCAAGATTCCTTTAATGAGCGCTGCGCGAGGATACGTAACATTTGGTATTGTTCTTCCATTGCGATCCTTTTTAGATTGGTCAGCTTTTATCCTTCTTATAACTGAAGATAAAAGCGTTTCAGGATAAGGAGTGCCTGAAAGAATCGCCTTCATAAAATCACCTGCAAGATTGGGTGTCACATCATAATATTTTCCTCTGAAGTAAACGCGATTTGTCTTTTTCGGGTCGTTTGTTTCTACCGCTGTTGCTGCAAGTATTTCATTAAGCGAACAATGTGGCATTTCATAGTCAGCATGGACAATACTCAAGTCTTCAAAATGCTGCAATATGCTTGTTGCTACCTCAGCCACTGTTCCCGAATACCAGAAACGAATAGCTATTCGAGCTGAGTTTGGTGAGAGTCCGAGGACATAAAACTGATTTAAATTCCACTCTAAAGGCGGCACTCCGGTTTTCATTGATTCAAATAACGCCCTTATAGCAGCGTTATCCTGTTCGGATTCTCCTTTAGCAGGTTCGCCGAATATGTCTGTAAACCAGTCTTCAATCTCATGTTTCTTTCCAGCCCAAAAGACGGTAGTAGCATCACCCACGTATATTTTCTGACGTGAATCTTTGGCGAGCATATAATTAAGAGCAGTTGTGTAAGCAAAGGCAGCTCGTTTGCTGACAGGCGCATTATAGCTCTGTTGTTTGCCATACGAATCAAAGCCCATGTTTTTCTGGAAGGATACGATCTTGGCATTGCTTTTTGCTCCTGCTATTGGCGTTCTCGGATGCAGTCGAGCAATTGACGCACGCTCACCAGTAATCATACAAATGCCCTCGATATCACGCGGTTCAGAATTATCGCCATCGTCATCGGATTCGGCTTCGATAGTTCTTGAAACGTAAGAGCTAACATTTTCACTCTGGCAAATAAGACGATTTTCTCCATTAATCTGAAAGCTGAGATTGCAGCCATTAATCTTCCTGCAGTCTTGCCATGAAGGATGCTCAAAAACTTTTTTATAGTGTTCGCCCGTATAGAAACGCCTGACCGCCTGAAGCTCAAGGTCTTCTGGAAATGTGTCGGCAAGTGCTTGCACTTGCGCTATGAAAGTTCTATGCTGCTTCTCTGCCATTTCTTTGTCTTTGCTACTATCTGTTTTAGGACATCCAAGCACATAGCCATAGTGATCCCAAAGAAGATTCGTTGCTTGCCATGCATTCTTCCCTGATAATGCGTTTTCTTTTGGTACGACGAATTTTCTTGCTATAAGTCTTTTACCGAAAGGCGTTCGAGTGTCTTGTAAATTGATGAATTCACCATCCTGATTAATGATAATCAGGAAAGGAATTTCTTTCTGCTCAAATCCTTCAGACGGCAACTCATCCTCCTTTCTGTAGTAATAAGATGTCAATGCCTGCAAAATCACTGTCTCACCTCCTTTTCGTCAATCATCAGTCGTCCGTTATTGAGACTTGCCCTAAAGAATGATGGTCGGCAATGATCGTTACAGAAATGTTGTAAACTTTTGTCCGATGAGTTGTCATGGTAAATATCGTATAGCATCCAGCCGAGGTCGCGGGTTTCTGAAATCGTTTCCGGAAGGGGCTTGCCGTTTGTAAATACTTCAAATTCTGCCGCGAACTCTCGGCAGCCAAGATATGGACGATGAAAGCACTGTCCTCTTTCTGCCCTGCGAAGAAACATCTCCTGAAATTTAACAATAGTATCTTCCGCGCCTGCCTTGTCCGTCATCTCAAAATACGCATGAATTGTGTAGGCCACGTCTCTCAAAAATAATGCTGCGCGCTGCTGTCTTTGCTCTTCGATGAACAGTCCGTTAGTTCGCGTAGACATGACGGCACCGACTTCGTTTCGCCGTACCGATTCCCACTTGATCGGATTCAGGACATCAATCTGCGTCACCTTCCAGCAGATGGCGGGCTTCCACAAGATAGCCTCAAGTACCCCGCGTGCTGCAGACGGCGTTATGACGTCATATGAGACGCGCTCGACTTTCATCTCCGGTCTGGTAAAACATGCGTTTCTGCCCCACACCTTCAATCGGAAGTCATTGCTTTTGATAGGTGAATCTCTCATGTGTCCTCCTTTCATTTATAAAATCTCCCCTTGCCCCTCTTTGCCAAAGAGGGGACATGTTGCCCTTAATCCTCTTAATGGAGGGGAATGTCAAAATATCAAGTCATCTGGCTCGTAGATCATGGATTTATCGGGACAGAAACCGAGTTCAGGATGATACATTGCCCCATACACTTGAATAAATATTCCCGGATGAGCTTCAATAATAGCGCCTTTGTTGTAAAGCTTTGCATGGACGTACTTTGGTAAATTCACAACGTATCTCTGAAGCCTTCTCATCAGCCATCGTTCGGGGCCGATTTTTTTCAACATCTCTATTAATCTTTCCCCTTCTTCGTAACACACAATTACAGGAGCATATTTTGAATCATCAATTAACTTAAATTTCTTTGCCGCTGAAAAAAAACTGAACCGCAAATCCTTGTCAGTGGCAAGGTCTTTCAGAATTTCATGCTGGTCCAGGTTATTCCCTTGGAGCCAGTACAGTTCTTTAAAAAAATGTTCAAATCTCTTAGGCGAAAGTAAATCTCCTGTCTTCTCAGCAAGTAGTCTCCGGCCTATTTCACCTGCCTGTCTCAAGTAACCAATGGGGATTTTACTCGGGGGTACAAAAACCATGACACTTCCTCTCTCAAGGAGTCCTTCGCGGTTACATCTACCGGCGGCCTGTGCAATAGAATCAAGCCCCGCAAGGGCACGGTAGACAACTGGAAAATCGAGGTCAACGCCTGCCTCAACAAGCTGGGTGCTTATAACACGGGTTGGGATTTTGTCTTTGAGTCTCTGCTTTATTTGATTAATCACTTTTGAACGATGCTCGCCGCACATGAGGGCGGAGAGATGGAAGGTTTTTTCTCCTTTCTCCGGCATCAATTCGTAGAGAGTCCGGCAGTCGTCACGCCTGTTGACTATGCACAAGACTGACGGATGTTGAGTAAGTTCAGATGCAAGGTCTTCCCATGCGCAGTGCGTAAGAAGATCGTTTGGCACATGCACCTCAACCCGCTTGAATGACTCATGAAGGGACAGGGGGTTTTCCATTATCTCGACCGTATCACCCAATCCTTCAAAGTGAAAATCAAACGACTTATGTATTCCAAATGCAGGTTGCGTCGCCGTGCTGAGGACAAATGTCACGTTGTAATTTTGATGAAGCTCCTTCATCGTATGAAGAATCGGATTGAGATATTCAGGCGGTAATAATTGAACTTCATCGAGGATAACAACACTGTTCACAATGTTGTGTAGCTTTCGGCAGCGGCTTGAACGATTGGCAAAAAGCGAGTCAAAGAATTGAACTGAAGTAGTTACAATAATCGAAGCGTCCCAGTTTTCACAGGCAAGCCTGCTTCTTGCGGTCTCCTTGCTCTCATCCGACACGTCAACATTGCTGTGATGCTCGACAACTGCATCTTTGATTATATCCCTGAACTGTTCGGCTGTTTGTTCAATAATGCTTGTGTAGGGGATAACATAAATAATCCGTCTCTTGTTGTGCCCGGGCTTTACAGCATGATTCAGCGCGAATGCCATTGAGGAAAGTGTCTTGCCTCCACCAGTGGGAACTGTCAGCGTGAATATTGCAGGCTTATGCGCTGACTTTGCGATGCATTGCCTGAGTATCTCCGCCCGCTGTTTGTTGACAGAAGTATCGTCTGCCTTTGTCTGTTTATCAGTCATATATGATTCAAAGAGCGGCAGGAGTTCATTCAATGAAGGGTACCCCTTTCGGGTCTTTGTTTTTTCCGGCTCAAGAAAAGCCTCTGTTTCAAGAAAGTCAGCGTCAACAAGGCAGGAGTAAAGCATCCTTATCCACAGGGCATGACCTCCCGTTGTTATGAATTTTTGTTTTGGTAGTGATTGCTCAATGATATGATGAGGGATGTTAGAGAAAGGCAGGTCTTTGAGAAGCGCAACATTCTGCAGACGGTGTACAAGGCTCTTTCTGCCAGCAGTATCAGTTTGCCAATCCGGCAACCCCGCGTGGTGTCCGGCGATAAGATAGCTGAATATTCTGCCCGGGATTTTGAATTTTTCAATGGCATGAATCGCCCCTGCCGTCGAATGATCGACCCTTCCGGGCTGCGTCTCAACATGCGCATCGGCGGAAGCAAAGAGCATCTTCTGAAAATTTTCCGAGTACTTTCCCAGATCATGCCACAGCCCCGCCAATCGTCCCCACTTCTCGCATCCGAATTCCGCTGCAAACGATGCGGCGAGTTCAGCGGCATTCTTCAGATGCTCCTCAAGCCGGTGCCAGTCATCAACCGTCTTTCCGTCAATGCTATGGGCATAAAATTCCTTCGCAGTCACTCCTCTTTGTTACTCAACCTGTTGTCTTTTATTCCGAACTTCTCTGTCTGTGAAAGGTAAAGTAGGTGAGTATTTAGGCTTTTTGAGGTGGTTGCAAATTGTGACAACTTTTGTTTCTTCTTTTTCAACTGATAACTCCAATACAGCTTTTACTAACGATAACTCAATTTATTGGAACATTCAAGTCAGAGGATTATGAAATAGTAAAGGAGATTTAAAGGGATTATAAAATCATGTATTATGTATCTCGATGTTAGAGTCTTCCCTTTGTTGAGAGGACACCTTTCACTTTTGGATCAATAGCTACTGCCTGTCTGAGTGCCCTTCCCAGTGCTTTGAACACCGCCTCAATTATGTGATGTATATTCCTGCCATAGGGAGATGCAACATGGAGGGTTATACCGCTGTTGCTTACAAATGCCTGAAGGAAGTCCTCAATAAGGTCGGGATCGAAAGTCTTTATCTTACTCTTCTTTGGTAATTCAACCTTATATACAAGATACGGTCTTCCACTGATATCAAGCATTACTGAAGCAAGTGCCTCATCCATTGGCACAGATGCCCCTCCAAACCGTGATATTCCTTTCATATCACCGATGGCCTGTTTAACAGCCTTCCCAAGAACTATGCCAACATCTTCTACTGTGTGGTGATAGTCAACTTCGATGTCCCCTTTTGCTTTTATCGTCATATCAAAAAGCCCATGTTTACACATTAAAGAGAGCATGTGGTCAAGGAACGGTATAGAGGTATCTATAGTATATTTACCTTTTCCCTCAAGATTAAGCATTACCTTTATATCCGTCTCTTTTGTTTTCCTCTCTACTTTAGCAGTTCTCATCTATCGCCTCCCTGCTCAACCTGTTACTATTCGTCACCCTGAACTTGTCGTAGCGACTCTCAGCGAAGTCGGTACGACTCGATTCCGAGACTCGCATCGAGATTCAAGGTCTCATAATGTATTGAATTTTATTAGATGCTGAAACGAGTTCAGCATGACATTTTACATTCCTACAACATTCAAACAACAGGCTTATTACATAACCTCCTTATTAAGTACCTTTAGGAATGTTTTATTCTCCTCTGGCGTTCCTACAGTAACCCTCAGACAACCATCCACAACGCCTTTCATATTTCTAACAAGTACACCTTTACTTAAAAGGTCTTTATATACTCTGTCAGAGTCCTTTACCCTGAACAAAATAAAATTCGCTTCAGAAGGATATGGTCTTATGCTGCTTATCTTTGTCATCTCTTGAAAAAGTCTTCTCCGCTCAGAGGCAATTGACCTTATATGAGACTGCATAGTCTTTCTTTCCTTTAATACCTCTATTGCAACTTTCTGTGAAAGCGAATTGAGGTTAAATGGAAGTCTCACCTTATTTACCTCTCTGATTATCTCTTCATCTGCTATCAGGAACCCTACCCTCAAGCCTGCAAGCCCTATCTTGCTCAGCGTTCTCATTATCACAAGGTTTTCGTAGTCCTTCAACAGCGGCAAAAATCCCTTTCTGCTCGAAAATGGCTGATATGCCTCATCAACCACTACAATCGACCGTGCTGAGTGCTGAGTGCTGAGTGCTGAGGTTACATCAATTATCTTTAAAATCCTTTCAGAAGAAAAACAGTTTCCAGTAGGGTTATTCGGAGAGCTTAAAAAGATAAGCTTTGGCCTTTCTTTGCGAATTGCTTTGAGTATCCTGTCCATATCAAGGTCAAATTCTTCATCAAGAGGTATCTCGATCCTCTTTTCACCGATGGCCTGTGTAATAATACCGAACATTGAAAATGTAGGTATCGGATAGAGGACAGGACCTCCAAAGGTTGTGATGAGATAATAAATGAGTTCATCAGAACCATTCCCCTGAAGTATGCTTTCCGGACTTACTGTAAAGTATTTTGAAATGAGTTTCTTTAAAGTTTTTGCCTCCGGGTCAGGGTATCTATTTGTTTTTATAGATTTTAATACCTTTAATGCATCTTTAAATACATATGGACTTTCATTTGCATCAAGCTTAACCTTGCAGGGAATCTCCTTTGCCTTATATGGCGTTAAAGAACGAATATTTGGTCTCACAAATTTCTTAATATCCATTGCGAATGCATTATACCATAACCGCATTGGGTTGACATAAAATCAATATTTCAACTAAAGTATCATGATGCGAAGGCCATTTATAGCAGCGAATTGGAAGATGAATAAGACTACTTCTGAGACACAGGACTTTCTATCTGGTTTTATCACTGCTGTGAAAGATGTGACAGATGTTGATATTGTTATTGCACCTCCTTTTACATCTCTATCAATAGCAGCAGAAAAACTGAAAGGCACCGGTATAATACTTGCTGCACAGGATGTCTTCTGTGAAGAGAAGGGCGCATACACAGGCGAGGTCTCACCTGTCATGCTTGTTGATATTGGCTGCAACTATGTGATTATTGGCCATTCTGAAAGAAGACAGTATTTTCATGAGACTGATGAGACCGTAAACAAAAAGATTAAGGCTGCTAAAAAGGTTGGACTGAAAATCATCTTTTGTATAGGAGAGTCCCTTGAAGAAAGGGAGGCAGGAAAAACATTTGATGTATTGCAGAGACAGATAGATAAAGGGCTATACGAAACTGATACTGAAGACATAGTCATAGCCTACGAGCCTATCTGGGCAATCGGGACAGGGAAGACTGCAACACCTGAACAGGCGCAGGAGGCACATGCGTATATAAGAGAACGGCAAAAAATTCTGTATGGTAATAAGGGTAATGAGATTCGTATATTATATGGTGGTAGTGTAACACCTGAGAATATAGATTCCCTGATGGCTTGCAAGGATGTGGATGGTGCACTTGTTGGTGGGGCGAGCCTGAAGGTTGATAGTTTTGTTAGGATTGTTAAGTTTAAGAAAGGTTAAAGTAAAAATCTGGAGGAAAAATGGCAACACTTTTATTAATAATTCATCTTCTTGTCTGTTTTTTTCTTATAGCTGTAGTCCTTCTGCAAAGTGGTAAGGGGGCAGAGATGGGGGCAGCCTTTGGAGGTTCAAGCCAGACACTCTTTGGAAGTCGCGGTGCAGCAACTTTTCTCAGCAAGCTGACAACAGTTGCTGCAATTCTTTTTATGATCACATCTTTTACCTTAGCAATTGTTACTGTAAAAGGAGGCTCTGTTGTAAAGAAAGCGCCCTCCCCAGTCGCCCCGGCACCAATTCAGGGTGGAGGTGTACAACCCAGTCAAACACCCCAGACACCTCAGGCACCTGCACAGCAGCAAATTCCTGTAAAACAGCAAGCACCTCAACCAGCACCTATGAAATAAAGAAAAAGATGGAGGATGCAGGTAAATCCCCCTCAGTCCCCCTTTACTAAAGGGGGATTAAGAATCATGAATCATGCATTAAATTTCTTTTTTTGTTGTAAATTAAAAAGATTGTGAAATTTAGAACCCCCATCTTACTTCTCACTTTTTACTTCTTACTTTTAAGTTTTGCCTGTACCCGTGAGCCTGAAATAAAAAACCCTCATACAATAACCATAGGTTTTCTCGCTGATGCAAAGAGACTCCTTCCATTGCTTGCTTCAGACAGTGCCTCAGGTGAAATCAGCGGTCTTATATATAATGGCCTTACAAAATATGATAAAAACATAAAGATAACAGGTGACCTTGCTGAGTCATGGGATATCTCTTCAGATGGACTGAAAATAACATTCCATCTTCGGAAAGGAGTCAAATGGCACGATGGGGTTGAATTCACTGCTGAGGATGTCTTATTTACTTATAAGACAGTTATAGACCCAAAAGTACCAACTCCATACAGCAGTAACTATGGGCCTGTTGAAAAGGTTGAGGCCCTGGATAAATACACCCTCAGGGTAACGTACAAAGAGCCGTATGCACCTGCACTCGAGTCATGGGGTATGGGAATAATACCTAAACATATACTTGAAGGAAAAGATATAACTAATGAATATTACAATAGAAATCCATTAGGTATTGGCCCGTATAAATTAAAGGAATGGGTTACCGGCCAGAAGATAGTCTTAGAGGCATTTGATGACTATTTCGAGGGAAAGCCAAAGGTTGATAAATATATTGCAAGGGTTATTTCTGATACAGCAACTATGTTCCTTGAGCTGAAATTCGGAGGGATAGACTTTATGGGACTTACCCCTCCACAATTCAAGCTTCAAGCAGGTTCAAATTTCTTCAACAAGTACTTTCAGAAATTCAGATATCCTGCCTTCGGATATACATATTTAGGCTACAATCTCCTCGATGCTAAATTCTCAGATAAGAGGATTAGACAGGCCATCACCCACTCTATAAACAAAAAGGATATTATTGATGGGGTTCTACTTGGCTACGGTACACCCTGTACAGGACCATTTCCACCAGAGTCATGGGCATATAATTCAGATGTGAAGGATATTGAATTTAACCCTGAAAAGGCAAGGATGCTTTTTGCCCAGGCAGGATGGAAGATGGGGGAAAACGGTCTCCTTGAAAAAGACGGAATATCATTTAGCTTCACCGTACTTGTAAATCAGGGTAATGAGGCAAGGCTCAAGACAGCACAGATTATAAAGGAGAATCTGAAAAGGGTCGGTGTTGATATGAATATAAAGGTGCTTGAATGGCAGGCAATGCTCCATGAATTTATTGACAAGAAACGATTTGAGGCAGTTATCCTCGGTTGGGCTTTGTCAAGAGACCCTGATGCCTATGACATCTGGCATTCCTCAAAGACAAAAGAGGGTGAGTTCAACTTTATTTCATATAAAAATGATGAGGTAGACAGGCTTTTACTTGAAGGCAGGCAGACCTTTGATATGGAAAAAAGAAAAAGGATTTACCACAGGATACATGAAATACTTGTAGAAGACCAGCCATATACATTCCTTTATGTTCCAGATGCCCTTCCAGTACTTCATAAAAGGTTTAAAGGAGTTGAAAAGGCACCACTTGGCATATGGTATGACTTTATACACTGGTATGTACCAAAGGATAAGAATGAGTGGTACATACAATAATCAATGAACATTAACGAATCATTCGAGTTAAATTTATTAGTACGCCAACGTTCTTAGTGGTTATTTTTCTGTGACTATCTTCAGTGTGTAAAGAGGATTGATAAGGTTAGAGACTGCTTTGGAGAGAGTTAATAAACTTCAAAAATTCATTCATTTCCTTATCCAGCCTCTCGAGGTCTCTCAGTTCTTTCTCTATTTCTTTCTCAAGAATGCGCAGACTGTTCTTTGTCATAAAGAATCACACCCTCTGTAAGAATCCTTGTCTTTACATATTCATCTGCATCTTCTATCGGGATAAGATCAAGGTTAATCCCCTTTGGGAAAAGTCCCCAGATGAAACTTAATGCCTTAAAATATTGTTCTGTCTTTAGACCACTTACGGCAATATCAACATCAGAATGTTCTGTAAAATCATCTTCACTTAAAAGTGACCCTATAAGATAAACCTGACCTGCTCCGAACTTTTCAACCAAGATCTCTGCTGCCTTTTTAGCAGTCTCTTTTGTCTTTCTAAAAAGCTCAAGTCTCTTTTCATTATCCTCAGCTAAGCGACTTCTCCATGCAGTTAAATAATCCATAATGTAGTATACCACCACGAACTTCGTTATGGAATATAAATAGCAAAAACATTATTGTGCTATACTATTTTTGTGGATAAAACAAAAAGCTACTCATATATAGAAGGTATCTTACCATTGTGTCCTGTGTGTGGCAGAGAGCTTGATAAGTCAACCTTCACGGGTAAAGGATGGAATTGTAAATGCGGGGAGTTCGTACCGGAAGCGCTTGCTATAAATCCATTTGAGGGTTGCACTCACGGGCTTAACTGCAATTGCAAGAGGGAAAGAAAAAAGTGAAGAAGACACAGGATACATGGTAAACTTCTCATGTGGCAATAATCACAGTCGAAAATCTCGTAAAAAAATTTGATAATCTCACCGCTGTCAACAATATCTCCTTCGAGGTAGAAGAAGGCACAATCTTTGGCTTTCTTGGACCAAATGGTGCAGGGAAGACCACTACTATAAATATTCTCTGCACACTCCTTTCTCCTACTTCTGGCAGGACATTCATAGCAGGACATGACTGCATGAAAGAACCTGCAGAAGTAAGAAAGTCTATCGGAATCGTATTCCAGGACACAACCCTCGATAAAGACCTGACCGCCTATGAGAACCTTATCTTCCATGCTTATTTATATAATGTCCCCAAAAACGAGAGGCAGGAACGTGTATATGATGTCCTGAGGTTTGTGGACTTATTTGACAGAAAGAATGACCTTGTCAAGAAATTCTCAGGCGGGATGAAGCGCAGGCTGGAGGTTGCGAGAGGACTGATACACAGACCGAGCGTACTGTTTCTTGATGAACCAACACTTGGCCTCGACCCACAGAGCAGGGCAAATCTCTGGGAATTTATAAAAGAACTCCCTGAAAAACATCATGTGACCATCTTTATGACCACCCATTACATGGAAGAGGCAGAAGTCTGTGACAGGATTGCGATTATTGACAATGGAAAGATCATTGCCATGGGAAGTCCTGCTGAATTAAAGATGACTGTGGGTGGCGATATCGTTTACATAAGAACTACTGACAATGTAAAGACACAGGAAGAGATAAAAAGATTATTCGGATTTGATGTGTCAGAAAAGGGAGAAGAGCTTTATATGACCTGTTTGATGGGTGATACCTGCATACCTGAGATGATTAGGACGATTGGTGAAGGTGTCCTTTCTGTCAGGCTCCAAAGGCCAACTTTGAACGATGTCTTTTTGAAACTCACCGGCAAGGCGATAAGAGAAGAAGAGGCATCAGAAGGGGATAATGTAAAGGAACATGTGCGTGCATATAGAAGAAGGCAATAGTTCTCAAATCCAGGAATATAGGTTTTTCATAAGCAGGACCGGTTTTCGCTTCCGACGATCTTTTCCGACAGTTCTAATCTCATTCCGCTACAGCCTCGAAACTCACCCTTCGGGTTCAGACAGTCGAGGCTGTGGCCGCTTCATTTCGCCAAGAAACTGTTACCGAAAAATCTCGAAAGTCGCTCAAACCAGTCCTGCTTATCACCGATAGGGACGGTTGTGGAATTTAATGCAATCTATGTAATAGTTGCGAGGGAATTTAAGAAATTCATACGGGAGAGGAGCCGCCTTATTTCAACAATCGCAAGGCCACTCCTGTGGCTGTTTATTGTTGGTACAGGGATGTCCCGACTCGTATCGCCTGATACCGGAGTACCATACATACAGTTTATTTTTCCGGGGATACTCGGGATGACGATACTCTTTAGCTCAATCTTTTCATCAATATCCATAATCTGGGATAAGGAATTCGGTTTTATGAAGGAGATCCTCGTTGCACCTGTATCAAGGTTTTCCATAGTTATTGGCAAGGCATTGAGCGGTACAGTTGTATCAACCATCCAGGCAGTAATTATCCTTGCCCTTTTCCCCTTCATAGGGTTTAAGCTCGGTATACTCCAAATCATATGGGTTATCCTCATATCTGCCGCTTTATCATTCTGTCTCTCAGCTTTCGGGATTGTCCTTGCAACATTCTATGAGAGCTATGAGAGCTTCAGTGTAATAATGAATTTCATAATCATGCCGATGTTTTTTCTTTCAGGTGCTATGTACCCTATAAAGCTTTTGCCGGATATCCTGAATCTAATTTCAAAGATAAATCCTCTTACGTATGGTATTGATGCGATGAAGCATGTACTATTCCAGTTCAAGACAGGCACAATGAGCCCTGATTTTTTGTTTATAATAGATATAGCCGTGATTATTGGAACATCTGTTCTCTTTGTGATTGTTGCCGGCAAATTATTTGAGAGGAAAAAATGATTTATAACGTAATCCCCCTTAACCCCCCTTTAGTAAAGGGGGGATGGGGGGATTTGTTAGAGAGGTGAGTAATGACGATTACTGAAAAGATTCTCGCAGCGCATTCGGGTAAGAAAAAGGTTTCACCTAATGAATTAATCAATGCGAAGGTTGATCTTATCCTTGCAAATGATATAACTGCACCCATTGCGATATCAGAATTTAAAAAGATCGGTGCAAAGGATGTATTCAATAAAGACAGAATCACCCTTATCCCTGACCATTTTGCCCCTCAGAAAGATATAAAGGCAGCAGAGCAATGTAAGATGTTAAGGGATTTTTCGAGAGAGTACAATCTTAGCCTCTATTTTGAGGTAGGCAGGATGGGTATCGAGCATGCACTTCTTCCTGAAGAGGGTCTTGTTGTGCCAGGAGATCTGGTCATCGGTGCAGACAGTCACACATGCACCTATGGTGCACTTGGCGCATTCTCAACCGGAGTAGGTTCCACAGATGTAGCAGCTGCAATGGCAACAGGGGAATGCTGGTTTAAAGTTCCAGAGTCAACGAAGTTTATCTATTATGGCAAACTAAACAAGTGGGCAGGAGGGAAGGATTTAATACTTCATACCATTGGAGACATAGGTGTTGATGGTGCGCTTTACAGGGCAATGGAATTTGAAGGAGAGACGATAGGGAATCTTCCAATGCATGGAAGGCTTACCATGTGCAACATGGCTATAGAGGCTGGAGGGAAGAATGGAATCATTGTACCTGATAAAATCACAAAATCGTATGTGAGAAACAGGGCAAAAAGGCCATATATTTTTTACAAATCTGACAAAGATTCACACTATGTAGAAATCCGTGAGTATGACTGCTCAAAGATCCCTCTTACTGTTGCATGTCCGCATCTTCCATCGAATGTGAGACCTGCAGCAGAGTTATTTGAAGTTACTATTGATCAGGTTGTCATCGGCTCCTGTACAAACGGAAGGTTTGAAGATTTATTAGAGGCTGCAACGGTTATAAAAGGCAGAAAAATTAATCCTAATGTGAGAATGATTGTGATACCGGCAACCCAGAAGATATACAGACAGGCAATGAAGAAAGGTTTATTAGATATATTCATAGAGGCAGAAGCAGTAGTCTCCACACCAACGTGTGGGCCATGTCTCGGTGGACATATGGGAATACTTGCAAAAGGTGAAAGGGCGATTGCAACTACAAACAGAAACTTTGTCGGCAGGATGGGCCATCGTGAGAGCGAGGTGTATCTATCCAACCCTGCTGTTGCAGCAGCATCAGCAGTGCTTGGGAGGATAGGTATACCAGAGGAACTGGGGTTGTAAAGAATTAATTTTACCACAGAGAACACAGAGGGCACAGAGAAAAATGAAAAATATATCGCCTGAAAAAAGACTGGAAGAATTAGGCATATATCTTTCTGGGTCACCAAAGCCACTCGGCTCTTATGTGCCGTGTGTCAAGACAGGAAATCTCTTATTCCTCAGCGGCATACTTCCACTCCGGGATGGAAAACTAAGAAGAACAGGCAGGGTTGGCGAATCTGTACCCTTAGAAGAAGCGCAGGAAGATGCCAGACAGATTGTGATGAATGCCCTGTCAATCCTGAAATCACATCTGGGAGGTCTCGATAAGGTTAAAAGTTGCGTTAAGATTACGGGTTATGTTGCGTCAGCGCCTGACTTTACTGAACAACCAAAGGTCTTGAATGCAGCATCGGATCTTCTTTTTGAAATATTTGGTGATGCAGGCAGACACGCAAGGGCAGCAGTTGGTGTGAATGTTCTCCCCTTAAATTCACCCTTAGAGATAGATTTTATCTTTGAGGTTTAGATAGAGAATATAAAATATTGTCAAGGAGGTTTCCATGAAAAGTAAATTGTTCATAGTATTCTTCATTATTGCACTCGGGTTGGCAGGGTATGCATATGCAGAATCAAGCATTGACGAAACATTTAAGGAAACAGAGGAATGGCTTTACCAGCGTGATTTGTCCAATCAGGATAATCAGACTGCTCCTCAAAAACCGGTCCGGTCAAACGATTCTTCTCAACCGCAAAAACCTGTCAAAGATACGATTTCCAATGATGTCTCTGTCCAGGATGATGATCATTATATACAATCGGATGACTATTTCATCTCAACAGAACCCCTTAAGAATCAGGAATGGATTTATGTCTATCTTGCAAAGATGATTACACCGCCAACTCAAAAGACGAAAGGGGAAGGAGAATTTCTAAAGGTTTCGGATGGAAATAAGGTATGGACGAAATATTATTATTCAACAAGAATAGCCACACAAAATGACCTTAAACTTGGTGTTGAGGTAATTGTCCTCGATCGTCAGGATAATGGAATATACCGTGCCCCTGAAAATAAAGATGAAGCCCGGAATTCGGACTGGTTTATTGCAAAGATTACAGATCTGTCCGACCTATATAAAGGATACTTTACAGTTTCAGGCGGATACAAAATAAATGTACGGGCAGCCAGGATTATTATTAAGAAAGCAAAATAGTTATAAAGAAAGCCCTGCGAGCTTTGCCTGCAGGGCTTTCACAGGCTTCTATGAAAATTCAAATTAAATATCTCCAGAATCTTTTCTATGATCTTTTAAATGACTATGGTCGTGTTTTCATAATTGTTAAGTATTCTGACAAAACCGTAATAGGCAATAGAGGGTTCACAGATGGAGAGAAAGAGAAGGGATTAATCTTAGTGTTTAATAACAAGAATTATAAAACCCTTAAATGGACTGAGGATGGAGGCATTATAGCCGCACTTGGTTTCGGGGTTAGTAATAGAGCCGAAAAATGCTTCATCCACCATGACGACATAGTGGCTGTGTTTTCTCCAGATGCCAAGGTAAGGTTTGACAGGTGGGATATGCGGAATGTAAAGGACTCAGTTGATGAATCTCAAAAACATAGGGAACCAGAGAAAGAAGAAATGCCCGATGAGAAAATAGTTTCACTGAAGAATTTTAGAAAAACAAAAACCTAAAAGCAATTCAAATAAAGCAATAAACCACAGAGTACACAGAGAACACAGAGAAATTTTAAATCCGAAATCCTAATATCTAAATCCTAAATAATTTCAGACTCTGTGACCTCTGTGGTTTATTAAATGTATTTTTGTGCTTAAAACGAGATCTCTGTCCCCTTATCCATGCTGTAAATAGGATAGATTTTATAATTTTTTATCCTCGGCTGCATGATAGTAAAGTCAGTTCTGTGCCAGAAAAATACCCAGGGCGATTCTTTAACTATTATCTCCTCAGCCTGACTGTAATATAAGTCTCTCGTCTTCTGGTCAAGTGCATGCTGGCCTTTTTCTATTAATGAATCTACAGTATGGTTGGTATATCTTGTCCTGTTTCCGGCTGGACCATAGTTTGAAGAATGAAACAGTGGGAATAAAAAATTTTCAGGATCAGGGTAATCCGCCCACCAACTCAGATAGAACATATCAGGTTCTCCCTTATTGACAGCCTCTTTATAGGCACTCCATTCGAGCTGTTTTATCCTGACATTTATTCCAACTGCTTTGATATAAGATTGTATAACCTCTGCTATATCAACAACTTCCTGGTCTGCTGTTATATAAAAATTTACTGTGACGCCATTGAGCCCTTCATTTTTGATTAATTCCTTCGCCTTTTCAGGATTGTATTCATAATAAGATGGCGTATTCCACTTTCTCATAATATCAGGTACAGGGCCATGTGCTAATCTCCCGCGTTTTTCATAAATTGTATTCAGTATCTTTTCCCTGTCAATGGCATGACTGACAGCCTTTCTGAGAGAAAGATTATTAAAAGGTGGCTTTGAACAATTGAGACCGAGATAATATGTATTCAAGCCTTTGATTGACGAAATAAAGGGTTGTCTTTGGGGGTCGTTCTTATATCTTGAATACTCTGATGCAGGTATCGTAATTACATCAAGGTTTCCTATTTCAAACTCTGTTACTGTAGTCAGGTCTTCGGGTATTATCCTGTAAATCATGCCTTTTACATTTGCAGGACCATCAAAATAATCCTCTCTTTTTTGTAGTCGCAGCTCCCTGTTTGGCAACCACTCCTTCAGGATAAAAGGCCCTGTGCCAACAGGATGACTCGAAAAATCAGGCCCCCATCGCTCCACTTCCTCCTTAGGTACAACATAGGCAGCAGTCATGGCAAGAAGGCTGAGGAATGGTGAAAATGGTTTTTTCAGGCGTATCTCAAGGGTATAATCATCTATTACCCTTATCCCTTTAACATCCCCTGCCCTCCCCTTCATAAATTCTTCTGCTCCAAGGATTTTTTCGAGCACCCATGTATTGGGAGACTTACTTTCAGGAGCCAATATTCTCTTAAAGGAATACTTGAAGTCAGTGGTCTTAACTTCCCGTTTATTTGAGAAAAATATATTATGTTTTAACCTGAAGATATAGGTCAGTCCATCCCTTGATATTGACCAGCTTTTGGCAATATCAGGCTGGATGCTCATATCATCTCCCAGTCTGACAAGTCCATTGAACAACTTCGCAGAAATCGAACCGCCCGTGACATCAACGATAAGTGCTGGGTCAAGGGTGGTTGGGTTTGTATTTAGCCTGTAATAAATATACCCGTCGAGACGGTTCTGAGATGTACATGATGTAATGAAGATAAGTAATAAAAAAATACAAAAGACCTTATCAGTTTTTATCTCTGTGTCCTCTGTGGTTTATCTGTTTTTTTTCGATGCCTCTACAAATGAATTAAACAACTCTAAAGAAAGGCTGTCATCAATCAGTCGTTCGGGATGCCATTGCACACCGATGAGATAAGGATAGTCCTCCATATAAAATCCCTCGATCAGATTATCAGTTGAATATGCAAATGCCTTCAAGCCTTTACCAAGCTCCTTCACTGCCTGATGATGGGTACTGTTTACAAGAAATTCACCCTTTCTAAAAAACCTGTCCTCGTCTATCACAATCAAATGATCTTTTTTGTGATTGATTACTTCTATCACTTGTGAATTAATATCCTGATAGAGCGTACCCCCAAAAGCAACATTGATAAGCTGCATCCCGTAACATATTCCAATAACAGGCATTTGACGACTTACCACCTCTTTCAGTAAGGAAATCTCAAAGTCACTCCTTTCTCTTGGAACAGGTTTCACCTGAGGCATCATATCTTCATTGTAATAAAAAGGATAAAGGTCATTGCCTCCTGGAATAAGAAGTCCGTCAATCCTTTCTGCATAGGATGCAGGTTTACCTGTTGGAGGGATTAATATTGGTATACCACCTGCCCTTACTATTGCACCGGGATAATGGTGCTTGAGTCTCAGATATTCACCATCTATATCTACATCTACTGTTATGCCTATTATGGGAATATCCATTGTATATTAATCTCTTTTATAAGCAGGTCTGGCTTGAGCTATGCTCTTAATAATACTGGGTCTTCGCGTAATCGAGTGGGTCAATCTTTTCCATTTCCCCTCTTTGGCAAAGAGCTTGCTATATTACAGTGAGGTTGAGGGAGCTTAAAAAAGGCTATACTCTTTCTTGATATTAGCAA
>Ga0194113_10002800_pt1 | contig 23526 bp, 19 predicted proteins | sample TA2MahC200mmetaG_FD_146193 | JGI IMG/M metagenome (GOLD analysis project Ga0194113, IMG submission 146193) | Freshwater microbial communities from Lake Tanganyika, Tanzania - TA2015017 Mahale Deep Cast 200m | ecosystem: Environmental > Aquatic > Freshwater > Lake | place: Tanzania: Lake... | reverse complement strand
TATCTTCATCGGCGCTCATAATTATAAATCATTGTCAGCATTGTGTCTTTGCTTGTGGGGGTGTTCAATTGAACGCCCCTGCATTTATGGGGCACGGCATGCCGTGCCCCACCATGATATGATATACTTTCGATGATATTTAACTACAAAGGTCTTTGCGATGGACGATAAAAGCCTTGAGATGCTGGAGTTCCCCAAAATCAGAGGGATTCTCGCCGGATATACCTCTTTTTCGGCAAGCCGGGAGCTTGCCCTGAGTTTGCAGCCATCTCCGAATCCCAACCTTATCTCAAAGCTATTGCGACAATCTGCCGAGGCGCGCCAGTTGTCGATACAGGAGCCCGATTTCTCGATAAGAGGAGCCCTCGATGTACGAGAGCCTGTGGAAATGGCAGCTAAGAGCAAGATTCTCGAACCGTTGACCCTGCTTCAGATTCAAGCCACCTTAGCCGCAGCGCGCTACGTGAGAAACAATCTTAAAAAGCTGTCCAAGGAAACCCCCTCGCTCTGGGAAATCGCTGAGCAGTTGGTGGAACTGTCCTCTCTGGAAAACGAGATAGGCAGATGCATCAGCCCCAACGCCGAGGTGATGGACTCCGCCTCGCCCAGACTGTCCGAGCTGAGGCGCGGTCTGAGGGAGACACGTCAGCAACTGCTGGAGCGCCTGGAGGCGATAATCAAATCGCCCCGTGGTCGCAGGTTCATGCAAGAAGGCTTCATATCCGAAAGAGAAGGACGGTATGTCATCCCTATCAAGGCTGAGTCGCGCAAAGAAATCAAGGGCATAGTCCATGATATCTCCAACACAGGCGCTACGGTATTCGTCGAGCCGTGGGCTACCGTGGAGCTGGGCAACGAGTTGAGGCAGCTCGTGATTGAGGAAAAGCGCGAGGTGGAGAGAATCCTTATGGCTCTCAGCGCCGAGGCAGGCGCTAACGAAGCAGCCATATCACAGGATGTTGAGCTGCTCGCCGAGCTCGATTTGATACTGGCAAAGGCGAAATACGCCGGCAAAGTGAAAGCCGCAGAGCCTGCGATTGCCTCCGACGGCGTGCTCAGGCTGGTTAATGCCAGACACCCGCTGCTCAAGGGAAAGGCTGTGCCGCTTTTAGTGGAGATAGGTCAGGAATACTCGATACTGGTTATCACAGGCCCCAACACCGGCGGCAAGACCGTAGCTTTGAAAACTGTAGGGCTGCTGACCCTGATGACCCAGGCAGGCATCCCTATCCCAGCTTCGGATGAAAGCCGTATACCTATTTTCGACGGCGTGTATGCCGACATCGGCGATGAGCAGAGCATCGAGCAGACCCTTTCCACCTTCAGTTCGCACATGGGCAACATCGTGCGCATCATCAATAACTCCACCGAGCGTAGCCTGGTGCTTCTGGACGAGCTGGGCACCAGCACCGACCCCGCCGAAGGCTCTGCGCTGGCGCGGGCCATCCTGCTGCATTTCCTGTCCAAGAAAACGACGGCTGTAGCCACTACTCACTACGGCGACCTCAAGATTTTCGCCCACACCACGCCGGGCTTGAAAAACGCCTCGCTGGATTTCGACCCCGCCACTTTGGCGCCAACTTACCATCTCACCATGGGCATACCCGGGGGCAGCAACGCGCTCGCCATAGCCTCGCAGTTAGGCTTGCCCGCGGGGATAATCGCCTCCGCCAAAGAGATGATAGCCAGGGGGACACAGGATATGGAGAGGCTGCTTGCCGATTTGCTGAGCGAGAAGCAGAAAATAGAAACGCTGCGCCTCGGTCTGGAGAAAGAGAAAAACGAGACCGAGAGGCTGAAAAGGCGAGTAGAGCATGAGTTCAGGGAACTGGAAGAGCATGAGCAGAGCCTGCGTCGCGAGACCAAGGAGAGGCTCATTGAGCAAGCTGACGAGCTGCAAAGACAGCTTCGCGACTCCATGACAGAATTGAAGAAAGCCAAGTCGCAGGAAAGCATAGAGCAGGCAAAAAAGGCGCTGATATCGGTGCAGGAGCAACTCAAGAGCGAAAAATGGCAGACCAAACCCAAACGCATGGAGACGCCTGAGGAAGCGGCAGTAGAGTCAGGTAAAATCTCCGTGGGCGACAGGGTATGGCTGAAGGACATGGATATGTGGGCAAATGTGCTATCTTTGCCCGATGACGAGGGGCAGTTCGAGGTTCAGGCAGGTCAAACCCGGTTGAGGCTGAACATAGATAGTATAGATAAGGTGATGCCCGCGGCGGGCAAGGTGCTGCCTCTATCACATGCGGTAAAGAAAGACCTCAGCCCCAGGATAAAGGCAGTGGAGCTCGATTTACGGGGAAAACGCGCCGAGGAGGTGGAGCCTGAGTTGGACAGCTACCTCAACGATGTCTCCGTTGCCAACTTCAACCAGGTGCGCATCATCCACGGCTTCGGTACCGGCGTGGTGCGCCAGATAGTGCGCGAGCTATTATCCCAACACCCGCTGGTCAAATCCTACCGCCCCGGCGGCAAAGGCGAGGGCGGCGACGGGGTCACGGTGGTGGAGCTATAATATTTTTCACGTAGGGGCGCAAGGCCTTGCGCCCCTACATTGACAAAACCATGACACCTAATCTAGACAAGCACCAGCGCCGTTCCATCCGATTGAAGCATTACGACTATTCGCAGGCTGGGGCATATTTCATAACGATATGCACCTATGACAAGGAATGTTTATTTGGCAAAGTGACCAATGGAGAAATGGTGTTAAACGAATATGGCAAGGTAGTTGAAGAAGAATGGTATCGGTCCGGGAAGATACGCCACGAGATTGAACTGGACGCATTTATCGTTATGCCCAATCACATCCACGGTGTTGTTACTATCGTAGGGGCGCAAGGCCTTGCGCCCCTACAACACGATCATGCGCATTTACAGCGAAAACCTCGTTCATTGAGCACCTTTGTTACGGGTTTCAAATCTGCGGTAACCATACGTGTCAATGAATTGCGCGGCACACTCTGTGAACCTGTATGGCAACGCAATTATTATGAACATGTGATACGAAACGAACACGATTTAAATGATATCAGGGAATACATTGTCAATAATGCCCAGAAATGGGATTCGGACAGTGAGAATCCCAGCAATGACGGGACGACCAGCAGGTCGCCCCTACGCAAGACATAGGATGTATTTATGCTAATACCAACCCGTCGCCGTTTCACCAGACAGAGGATGCTCGGCTTGCTCGATGAGCTTGAGGCTGCCAAAGGACAGGCTACATCATTATACTTGCCGCAAAAATCGCTGTCGCTTGATAATGAAAAAACCCTCAGAAGCGCCTTAGGGCCGGACGCAGAGGAGACACTGCCCGATATCGATAAGATTCTAACCCGTTCCACTACAGGCGCTGTTATTTTCTGGGGCGAACAGGGTAAGTATCTGGTGCTGCCTCCGTTTCCCGTCAGAGAGAAGCTGTTCGCCAGCGGCTACGATGTGGAGCCGCTGCGGTCGATGCTGCGACAGGACCTGCTGCTCGCTCTAGTGCTGGTGCGGCTGGGCGAATATGCAGTGGGGATATTTCGGGGGGAAGAGCGTGTATCAAGCAAGGTGGGCACAGGTCTGGTGCACTCTCGACACAGCAAGGGCGGCTCGTCGGCTCGGCGTTTCGAGCGTCATCGCGATAAGCAGATAGAGTATTTCTTCGAGCGTGTGTGCGGACATGTTAGAGAGCATCTGGAGCCTCACCTCGGGCAAATCGACCATGTTATCTACGGAGGCGAACGCCATACTCTGCTCTCCTTTCGCAAACGGTGCCGCTTTCTCGAACAATTCGACGACCGCACCCTCAGTTCACTATTGAATGTGCGCGAGCCCAGGCAGGCAACGCTGGAGGCAGCGATAAGCCAGGCCTGGTCGAGCGAAGTCATCCAGTGGCAGGAAACCGAGCCAAAAATGTCATAACTTTGCAACCTTTTCTCAACCCATTTTATGATTTCTTTACCCATTTAGACCTATGATGAGGACAAGATTTTTATCTTAATATAAAAGACATATGACATTTTACGCTGGTTGCAAAACCACAGCTATGGGTATTATGCCCCATACTGATATCAGCAAGGCGCTTGAGCTCGCCTTCAGCCTCGATATTCCATTCTGGCCACAGCTTCCCAACATAAGTTTTTACGAGGATATGTACGCTCAATCTTCACAGAACTTCCCCGGCATTACAGTCGATATAGAAAACGAGCGAGTCGTTTTCAATACCACCAAATTTCAGGAGGACCTTGAGAGCTATTCTCAGAAACTGGCAGATGTCCGGACTTTCACCTTGAGCAGAGAGTATTCCGCAGTCTATCATCGATTTCTGGCAAATGATTTGGAAAGCTACCCTGCCATAAGAGGGCAACTGACAGGCCCTGTCAGCTTCGGGTTCAAGATTGTGGATGAGAATGGCAAGCCCATCATTTATAACGATGAGGCGAAGAGCCTTTTATTCGACTTCATGCAGAGAAAGGTCAACCGGCAATATCAGGAGCTCAAGCAGAAAAATAAAAACGCTTTTGTCTGGGTGGACGAGCCCGGGTTAGGCTGGGTTTTCAGCAGCCTCTCGGGTTACAACGATGTGCAGGCGCGCCAGGACTACAAGGATTTCATGAGAGGCATCGCAGGTCCCAAAGCGCTTCATCTTTGCGCCAATGTGAATCTGCCTTTCTTGCTGGAACTGGGAATTTCCATACTTTCATTCGACGCTTACCAGATAGGAGCTATGCCCAGAGAATATGCCAGCGCTGTGGCTAAATTCCTCAGCAACGGCGGAGTAATATGCTGGGGCATCGTGCCCACCGACTCCACTAACCTGAGCAGAGAAACCCCGCAAGCGTTGAGCGGCTTACTTTCGGACTACTGGGATGCTATATCTCAAACAACCGGGCTGGCACCGGGACAAATTGCCAAACAAGCGCTGCTGGCACCGGCGAGGTGTTGCCTTAAGAATATCGGCCAGGTCGGCGCCACTGGCGAGGCGGCCTGTTTTGTCGCGGAGAGAAATCCTGCTTCAAGTATAGAGGAGTCGCTTGTTGAGAGAGCCTTCGCCTACTTGCTAGAAATGTCATCGTTACTGAGAGACAGATACGGAGTTTAGTAAGATGCTCCGTTGTTCGAGAGACTAAAGTCACATACAGCTATATTGTCAATACCTTAAATTGATGTTAATTTGGGCATTGTGAAAGGTTAAAGACATGGCCAATAATATCAGCGCCGATATTGATAGAGTACTCACCCAATACCGCACCGTAGCCATAGTAGGAGCCTCGTCCGACCCCCAGCGTCCCAGCTACAGAGTAGCTGATTTTCTCAAGAAAGAGAGTTACCGTATAATACCCGTAACGCCCAAGGGTGGGGAGATTCTCGGGGAAAAGGTTTATCCCAATCTATCATTGATACCTGTGCCTGTTGAGGTAGTCGATATATTCCGCCGTGCCGAGGATATCCCGCCCGTGGTGGACGAGGCGATCGCCATAGGAGCCAAAGCGGTATGGATGCAGGAGGGACTGATAAACGAGGAGGCTGCCGATAAGGCAAAAAAAGCGGGTCTCATAGTGGTCATGGACCGCTGCATGAGAAAGGAGCTACTGAAAAAGCTGGGGCGCGAAAGCGAGATTTAATGTAGCGTCGTGACTCCTGTGGCAACGCTACAACTGCTGAATATCGAAAACTATTTATTAATGGAGGTAAAGCGATGGCAAAGACTACGGACAATCTAAAAGAGGCTTTCGAAGGGGAGAGCAAGGCAAGCACCACGTATCTGGCGTTTGCGCGCAAGGCGGATCAGGAGGGTCAGCCCCAGGTAGCCAGGCTATTCCGCGCTGCCTCAAAAGCGGAGACTATACATGCGCGCAGCCATCTCGATGTTCTTGAGGGCATCAAGTCCACTCAGGACAACCTACAGGCAGCCGTATCCGGCGAGAACATGGAGCATGTAAAGATGTACCCCCAGTTCATCGAGCAGGCAAACAAGGAACAGAATCCGAAAGCGACGAGAACCTTCGACTATGCCCGCAAGGTGGAGATAATGCACGAGGGGCTGTACAAGACAGCGCTCGATGCCATCAAGGGCGGCGGCAAGCCTAAAGCCACCGACTATTTCGTCTGTCAGATATGCGGTGCCACCATTGAGGGCAACGCACCTGACAGGTGCCCCGTCTGCGGCGCACCCAAGACCCAGTTCGTCAAAGTGGACTAAGTCAACGCTGCAGGGGCGTTCAAGTGAACGCCCCTGCGATTGTCTCTTGACGAAACAGGAAATCGTTCTTATAGTGTAGCCACCTGAAAGGAGGGAGGCTATGCCCAAAGATATCATCGGCTTGCTCAACAAGGACCTTGAAGGGGAGCACGGAGCTATCATCCAGTATTTGAACCACGCCTATGCTATGGGCGAGGGCGAGGTAGCCTGCGAAATCGAAGCCATCGCCCGAGAGGAGATGAGACACCTCGACTGGCTTGCCGAGATCATAGTGGAGCTGGGCGGTACACCCAGTTTCAGGCGAGGGAAGATGCGCAAACCGGGCAAGCTGATTCCCGGCTGGATGAAAGATAATGTTCTTGCAGAAGAAGATGCCATCGCTATGTACAAGCAGCATATCGAGGCAATCAGCAATCCCAAAATCAAGCGGCTGCTGCGGCGTATCCTCTCCGATGAGGTGGCGCACCGTGGCAAGTTCGCCCACCTCGTAGATAAGGTCAAAAGAGAGGATATGAAGGACCTCAGGGGAGACAAGAAGGATAAAGTCGCTGACACTCTCAACTGGGGCATCGAGCATGAATACACCGTGATCATTCAGTACCTGCTGCACTCCTATATGGCGGGTAATGAGGACACAAAGAACGAAATGCAGGACCAGGCGATAAACGAAATGCAGCATATGGGATGGCTTGCCGAGGAGATGGTCAGCGGCAAAGGCTCACCCCGACTTGAGCACAGTCAGGTGTTCAAATCGAGCAACATGGCAAATAATCTCAAGGCGGATATCGAAATCGAGAAAGAAGTCGCCACCGAATATGGCCGTGCCGCTAGAGAACTCAAGGACACCGGCCTCAAGGAACTACTCCTCCGCATTAAGGGGCACGAAGACTATCACGCCGCACTGTTCGGCGACCTGCTGAAGGAAGAGACAAAGGCCAAGTCGAAGCAAGAAAGCAAGGCTAAGCCGAAGAAAGAAACTAAGGCTAAGTCGAAGAAAGAAACTAAGGCTAAGTCGAAGAAAGAAACTAAAGCGAAAAAGAAGAAATAATCGCTTTTACACGATGAAAGAAGGGTGCAGGTAATGGGTAAATTCGTGGCAGCAGCCAAGAGTGCAGACCTTCCAGACGGCAAGATGAAAGAGGTGAGCCTCGAGGGGCAACATATACTCTTAGCCAGAGTCGGAGGCAAATTATACGCTGCCGAAAATATTTGCCCCCACATGGGGGCAAAGCTGTCGGAGGGGAAGCTGGAGGGCACTGTGGTGACCTGCCCCAGACATGGCTCTCAATTCGACCTCAGCGATGGCCGCGCCATACGCTGGACGAACTTCCCGGGCCCGGTATCTGCTTTAGCTAAGGTTAGCAAAAAGCCGCGGAGCCTGAAAACATACCAGGTGAAAGTAGAAGGCGACAGGATTCAAATAGAGGTATAGCTTAAATAGTAGCGATAAGGCGAAATCAGTTAAGGGGCGACAACTCCTTGTCGCCCCTGCTTATGCGTGTCAAAGCATTAGCAGTGGAAAGGATATTACATGAGTGGTGAACAGCCCGTCGCAACATCAGATAAAAGAAAATGGCTGGTGCTCCTAATTACCTGCGTGCCTCTGTTCATGATGTTACTGGATGCCACCATAGTGAACATAGCTATCCCTCATATCATGGACACTTTCGACACCGGAATATCGTCTGCCGAATGGGTGATAAATGCCTATGTCCTCGCCTTTGCTGTCCTGGTAATCACCGGGGGTAAAGTGGGAGACATCTACGGCCGCAAAATGATGTTTATAAGCGGCATTGCCGTCTTCACAGTGGCTTCTCTTCTCTGCGGACTGGCACCGAATATAAACCTGCTCATAGGCGCCCGCGTGCTTCAGGCTATCGGCGGGGCGATGATGATGCCTGCCACTCTATCACTATTGAATGTAGCCTTTGGAGAGGGCGGCAGAGGTATGGCACTGGGAATCTGGGGAGCTGTGGCAGGGGTAGCCAGCGCTCTGGGTCCCATAATCGGAGGGGCATTGGTAGATGCCTACTCATGGCGATTGATTTTCTTGATTAACATCCCCGTGGGCATCATCGCTTTCATAGCCGCTATATTTATAATCTCAGAATCCAAAGATCCCAGAGCCGAGAAAAAAATAGATGCCTTTGGCATCCTGACAATTTCTGCTGCCCTCTTCTGTCTCACCTTTGCCCTGGTGGAAGGTCAAAAATATGGCTGGGACTCCGGTCTTATCGTGGGTCTTTTCATAGCGAGCTTCGTAAGCTTTATTGCTTTTATACTCATAGAACGGAAGATGCCGGCACCGCTGATACGACTGCAGCTTTTCCGCAATCCCACTTTCAGCGCCGGCAATACTGTGGGACTTGTCCTGATGTTAGGACTCCTCAGCATATTGTTCCTTCTGGTGCTGTATCTCCAGATTGTCCTTGGCTTCAGCGCCATCAAGACAGGGGTAATCCTTCTTCCCATGCCCGGCGTGATTATGATTGTAGCTCCTCTATCGGGAAGGCTGTCGGATAAAATAGGCAGCCGCTGGCTGATATTCTTCGGCATGCTGCTGGTAGCTCTGGGCATATACCTGATGTCTAATCTAACCTCAGACATGGGATGGCAGAGACTGATGTTGCCCTTAGCGGTCTGCGGATTGGGTATGGGTCTGACTATGGCGCCGATGACAGCCGCCGTGATGGCAAGCGCGCCTATTGGGCAATCCGGTGAGGCGGCGGGAGTGCTGGCAACGATGCGTCAGGTTGGCTCGGTGCTCGGTATCTCGGTAATAGGCGCTGTTCTCCAGAACCAGCTTGTAACCAATCTCAGGGAAGCTCTTGCTCCAATAACTCAAATACCAGCCTACCTCCGAGAAAAGGTGCTCGAAGAACTATCTACAGGTCGCCTGGGGGCAGGGGTAAGCATTCCCGAAATCCCGGGCCCTCTGGGGGCACAGCTACAGATTATGTTCAAAGAGGAATTCACTCAGAGCCTGAACACGGCAATGATGGTCTCGGTGTTTATCTGCGTTGCGGGGGCAATCATAGCGCTATTTATACGCAGCCATTTGAAGCCAAAGGAAACAACAGCAGTCCCGTAGAACCTGTAGGGGCGCAAGGCTTTGCGCCCCTACTTTTTACCTCGACAGGTCTCAATGAACCTCTCTATGGAACGGTCGTATGTCCTCTCGACATCCTTGGGGAAATAGCACGCCGGCAGTTCGCCCGACCTTCTGTGATAGCTGATGCACTGGCAGCAAATGCCTTTTCTGGAACAGGGCTCATAGGTGCAGTTACAATCAGCCTTATTTTTCTCTACCTTGCACTCCTTCATTCATTACCCCTTCAAACACATATCAATCAGTCGCTCATGGGATGATGATGCGGGAGAAAGCGCAGAGCGATAGGCACTATCACCGCAGCTACACCGGCAATTACATATAGCCCAGTGCCTACCGCCAGACCGATGGCAGCTACCGACCAAATAGTAGCCGCTGTGGTGAGACCCGCAACCCCCTTCTCCTGACGCAGGATAGTACCCGCTCCCAGAAAGCCGATGCCCACCACCACGCCCGCAGCTACTCTCGAAGGGTCGCCGTTTTCGCCGAAACCGTAGATTGAGATAATTGTGAACAGGGCTGCCCCCACACAGACCAGCAGGTTGGTGCGCAGTCCCGCAGCCTTTCCCGCCTTTGCCCTCTCATAGCCTATGATGCCGCCGATAAAAGCGGCTATCACCAGGCGGATAACCATATCTATCTCGGGATAAGAAGTCAGTTGCCACGACTCCATAGCATATTCCTCCCCATTCGAATTATGTGCAATACCTTGTCAATCGTTTGCCATTCTGGCATGGCCTGATATACTTGTCAACAGGGTCTGGCTTTGAGAGAAAAGACATGCCTATCGTAATCCTGTACCGCGATGAAATAAAGGAATACGACTTCGGGCAGGGTCATCCCTTTCGGGGAGAACGCTTCTCCCACTTCTACAAATTCCTGATGCAACACCTGCCCGAGGACGATAACTACCGAATAATGGAAGCCGATTGGGCGAGCGACGGGGATTTGCTCCTCATCTGCCAGAGGGAGTATATCGAAGCCACGAGAGAGTTTTACAGAGCCGCTTATCTCGGCTTGGACTTCCCCGGGACGTGCTACCGCTTCCACAGCGGTGATAATGTGCCCCTGGGCAAACCCGGCAAGCTGGAGGAGGCAGCCCGGCTTATCGTGGGACAGGCGAAGAAAGCCTGCGACCTCGTGCTGGGAGGCGAGTTTAAAAAGGCAGTCTCTATAGGCGGAGGGCTGCACCACGCCAAGCCCGACTACGGCGAGGGCTTCTGCCTTTACAACGATGTCGCCTTCTGCGGCAAATATCTGCTGGAAAGGCATAAACTGCGTAGAGTTCTCATTCTGGATACCGATGCCCACGCCGGAAACGGAACCTCGGATTATTTCTATACCGACCCCCGAGTTCTGTTAATCGATTTGCATCAGGACCCCAGGACTCTCTACCCCGGGACAGGCTTCGCTTCGGAAATCGGTTCCGGCGAGGGCAAGGGCTACACCGTCAACATCCCCATGCCCGTACATGCCGGCGACGACTCCTATAAACTGGTTTTGGAAAAGATAGTCCAGCCCTTAGTCGAGGAGTTCAAACCTCAAATCATCGTCAGAAACGGCGGCTCAGACCCCCATTTCAGCGACGGACTGACCAGCCTGGGTCTGTCAGTGGAAGGCTTCAGAATGATAGGGCGGAAAACAAGGGAGATAGCCGAGGTCTGTCAGGGCAGGTCTGTTGATTTGATTACATCCGGCTACAACAGAAATGTTTTGCCCTACGCGTGGCTGGCTTTAATTTCAGGTCTGGCAGGCATGGACATCCCGGTGGAGGAGCCGGAGGCGCCACATCATAGGTTCACAGGCAATGAATCTTTAACGGAGACCGAAAGAGTCATAGAAGAGGTCAAAAGGCATCTCAAAGACTACTGGAAGTGTCTGCGATAGCTATTTTTGAGAATCTGCTTAATTCCACCTGCTGAAAACCGACCTTACTTACCAAAAGTACTGTTTTCCCTTCTGAGCTTACGCCAAAACTACCATGCCGAAATGACCATTAGGGCTATGGTTAAGAGAAGATACCTGTGCTAATGTTAAATTGCGAGCAGGAGAGCGAAGGAGAGCCGAAATGGAACAGAAGATGGACCTACAGATCGATATTTATCAGTGCGGCAGCAATCACGTCCATGTGATTTTACAGGGGCAGGCTGAAGGAATGGCTGCCTTCGCCGATTTCGAGGTCTTTGCTAAGTTCATCGAGGCGTGCCAGGAGTTCATCAACAGGCGCGCCCAGGTACCGCAGATTTTCATTGACGCCTTCGGAAAAGAAAACTAAACAAAGCCAACTCGACAATAATGTAGGGGCGACCCGTCGGGTCGCCCCTACTGTTTATAAACCTTCGCTAATTCTAAGCTATGTACCCCTTCTTAATCAGCAACTCGGCTACCAGCACCGCACCTCGCGCAGCGCCCATCTTGGTATTGTGAGACACCAGAAGGTACTTCACGCCGTTCTGCAGCGCGGTGTCCTTTCTTATCCTGCCCACTACAGTAGCCATGCCGTTGTCGGTATCGCGGTCAAGCCGTGGCTGAGGCCGGAACGGGTCGGTGCGCACCACAATCATCTGCTTCGGCGCCGATGGCAGCGACACGCCTTTGAAGCCCTTATACTCGCTCATGGCGCGGGCAACTTCCTCCGGCTCGCACTTCTTCTCGGTCGCTACGAAGACCGACTCGGTATGCCCTTCCCTGACATTGACGCGCGTGCAGGTGCAACTAACCGCAAACTGAGCAGGCTCGATTGCGCCTCTGTCAAAGGCGCCCAGTATCTTCTGGGTCTCGCGCTGAACCTTTTCTTCCTCACTGACGATGTAGGGAATCACGTTGTCCAGAATGTCCAGCCCGATAACGCCGGGGCTGCGCCCTGCGCCCGACAGCGCCTGCATCGAGGTCATCAGCACCATCTTAATGCCGAATTTATCGTATATGGGCTTCAGCGTTATCGCCAGACCCGTGGTGGTGCAGTTGGGTATGGGGGTGATAAAGCCCTTCCAGCCGCGCTCTTTACCCTGTTTCTTCAACAGTGCAGCGTGCTCCGAGTTTATCCCCGGAATCAGAATGGGCACATCCTTTTCGTAGCGAAACGCCGATGCCGTGCTTATCACCGCCTTGGTGGCAGCGAACTTCGGCTCCAGTATCTGCGCCTGGTCGGATTCCACCGCAGAGAAGACGATATCAACTTTCGAAACATCCATATCATTAGCAATCTGCACGGGGATGTCCATGACCTCCGGCGACGGCGGCTCGTCGCAATACCATCGGAAAGCGCCCGTCTTGGGGTCTGTGAGCGCCTCTTTATAAGTCCGCCCCGCTGACCTCTCCGAGGCAGCGAGCGTGGTTATCTTAATCCAGGGGTGCTTGTCCAGGGCAACTACAAACTGCTGCCCCACTATTCCTGTCGCGCCAACGATTGCAGCCTTTAACATCTTCCTTCTCCTACTCCTGACCCGAACCTATCCTTTCGGGGTCTTAAAAAATGATGGTGTGTATTATACAGCAACAAGTGTCAGCGTGCCAGCCCATTGATAATGCGGTAGTGGGTCACTTCGAATTTTAGCATTTTGAAAGCAGAGCATTTGAAACTGCTTTAACCAACTCCCTCAAGGTGCAGTTGAAAATTATTTCATCAACCTATATACTTTCTTGTACGAAAGTGGAAGTAAATTGGTATGCCCGCTTTTATTCAATACAGGTGGAATGGATATAAGTTAAGCCAAGTGACCCTATTAGAATATTTCTTCATGGAATGGTTGACGTGAATAAGGTGTGAAATGTCACAGAAACTGGTCACTATCGCCACTTTTAGGTTTCCTCAAGAGGCTTACATTTTTAAGGCGAAGCTTGAATCACGAGATATCCAAAGCTTCATTGAAGATGAATACATCATCACCATGATGTGGTTGTATTCCACAGCAGTGGGCGGAGTTAAATTGAAGGTCAGGGAATCGGATGAAGCAGAGGCTTTGAAGATTATAGGTCAAGAAAGGTCTGTCCCTGAGGCGAAGAGGAAAAGAGTTGGACTTTCCTACTACTTGTTTGCAGTGCTATCCTTGGCCGAGAGGGGTTGGACACTAATCATACCCGCATTTCTTGTGACCGCTATGCTGGTGAGGTTAGTTGAGTGGTATAAAAGCAGAAGGCATAGCGATAAAACGTTTAATTAACTTCATCAAACAGTAGTACGATTTCCTCAATACTCCGAATGCGGCCTCTCAATCCAGTTGCCATAGCAGGAGTCCTCGGATAAGGATTAGCCCAATATCTTATGAGTAGGGGCGACTCGGCAGGTCGCCCCCTACACGGCTTATTGGCGGGGAGTTTCCCTCTTCTTGCCCAGCCCCCGTGACGCAAGCAGACCGACAAAGCTCAGACCCGAGGAGACAAACATCAGTGCCGAAAAACCCCACACCTGCGATACGGCGCCTCCTATGAAAGGCCCGATGCCTCCTGATAGAGACATTGAGGAATACAACATACCGACCGCCGTGCCGCGCTCCACATTTTTAGCCAGCAGGAAATTCAGAGCGCCGATGAACATGCCGGACCAGGCGAGCGCAAGCAACACCTGAACCGGAATCAACTGCAGATAATTAGTGGCTATACCGTATATCGCAAATACCAGAATCGAGATTAAAAGGCCCATGATGAATATACGGACAGGGCTAAATCGCTGAATCAGCCGCATGAACAGGAACTGTCCACCCAAATTAATCCCGTTGATAATAGCAATCATCAGCTTGTCAGCCCCTATGCCAGCAAGGTATAGAGGGAAAATAGCCCAGATAGCGGTTGCTCCCATGTGTCTGAGCAGGAATGGCAGATATATCTTGCGGTTTGTCCATATGACTCCCACCGGTATGACTGCAACTTTGATGCGGGTTACAACCTCCTCGCGAAGCGTCAGCGATATCAGGAAGGCTATTGCCGAAGCTGCGGCACTGGCAATGAACAGCACCTCATAGTTTCGGGACGCTGCTGCGACCACCGCGCCAAAAAGCCACCCCAGCGACCCGTAGGAGGCGAAGCTGCCCACGCGCCCCCCTGCTTCATAGACATAGGCTACCATGGCAGCCGAAGCCACACCGAGACAGAATCCGATTGCCCCTCGTATCGCCAGCAATATCATCGGACTGGGCGCAAACATCTGGAACACATAAGCCACCGCCGACAGGGCAAGACCCCACCTGATGAATACCATTCTGCCCCGCATATCGGACCGTCTGCTGAATATGAAGGACGATACGAAATATGCCATGCCGTACGCAGCGGCAATCAGTCCTACATCCAACCTCGAAGCGCCCAGTTCCTGAGCATAGAGCGGCAGGAAGATGACAGAGGCTTCTATCGAGAAGTTATACAGGAAGCTGACCAGGGCGAGCCGCAGCGGGAAAGAGAGATGCACACGGCTAAGATTCTGCATCGGTCAGTTACTTTCTACGGATACATATCTTCGTAAAAACCACAAAAGAGCAGGGGCTCTGCTCCTCAACAATATATCACACTTTGCAATGTTTGTTGAATAATCGCACTCAAACCGCAGAGGTCGCGGAGAACGCGGATAACATTTTTATGTCGTTGCGAGTCCTTCCCGAATGGGAAGGACGTGGCAATCTGGTGGGGTGGATGCCTGAAAGCTGACCGCTGATTTCTGATGACTAACGGTGAGATTGCTTCGCCTCCTTCCTGAAGGAAGGATGGACTCGCAAAGACCTTATAAACACAACGCGCAATGCCTCTAGCTTCGGAAGTTGTATCGGTGCCAGTTTATTGCTAAAATCATGTAATTAAAAAGCGCCTCCTAATGTTATGTAAATAGGAAAGGGATATAAATGGTCGATGTCGAGGAAATGCGTAAGCGGTTCGATGACTCGCCGTACGCACACATAATGGGCATGAAACTTGTCGAATTATCAAAGGGATACGCAAAGGTGCAAATGGAGTTAAAGAAGGAATTCCTCAACTGGGAGAACCTGATACACGGCGGCGTGATTGCCTCATTGCTCGACCAAGCCTTCGGCTGCTCCCTGAACACACTGGAAAACATCTATGTAGCCGTTCAACTGAACGTTAACTACCTTGCCGCTGCGCCTGTGGGCGAGACCTTATTCGCCGAATCCAAGGTTATCTACGCGGGCAAGAAACTCGGCGTTTCCGAGATGACAGTGGTCGATTCCAAAGATAAAACCATCGCCCGAGCTACAGGCACTACTGTTTCCCTGGGTCCGAGAAAGTAAATTAAACTCATGCTGAAATCAGCGTGCAGTTTTGAGGTGACATAAGATGATTGTAGAAATGGCTAAAGGAGCTTCAAAAGAACAGATTAACCATGTTGTAGAACGAGCCCATTCCTTCGGCTTCGAGGTCCAGTTGAACCTGGGCACCGAAAAAACGGTGGTGGCGATACTAGGCAGCGATACCGGCAAGGCATCGACCGATGCCTTCGCCGTGTTGCCCGGCGTGGAGCACGTCGCCCGCATCATGAAGCCATACAAACTCGCCTCGCGAGAGTTCCACCCTCAGAGCACCATCGTCAATGTGAACGGGGTCGAGATCGGCGGGCAGAGGGTCATAATAATGGCAGGACCATGTGCCGTCGAGAGCGAAAAACAGCTCACGGAAACCGCTAAAGCGGTTAAAGGCTGCGGCGCCGCCATAGTAAGGGGCGGCGCATTTAAGCCGCGCACCTCGCCCTTCAGCTTCCAGGGACTGGAGAAAAGCGCTTTGAAAATGCTGGACAAGGTAAGAACCGAGTTCGGCATCCCCGTCATCACAGAGGTCGTCGATATACAGAACATAGATGCGATAGCCAAACACGCGGATATATTGCAGGTGGGCGCGCGCAACATGCAGAACTTCGCCCTCCTGAAGGAACTGAGCAAGCTGAGACACCCCATACTTCTAAAGAGAGGGTTTTCCGCTACCGTTACGGAGTGGCTGACAGCCGCCGACTATCTGCTGGCTGAGGGCAATCAGCAGGTGATTCTGGGGGAACGCGGCATCAGGACATTCGAGGACAGCATACGTTTCTCTATGGACATCAGCTCGATTAGCGTAATCAAGCGCTTCAGCCATCTGCCCATAATCGTAGACCCCAGCCACGCAGCAGGACACTTCGCCTATGTGCCTTCTATAGCTAAAGCTGCCGTAGCAGCAGGCGCAGACGGTCTCCTGATAGAGGTTCATCCCAACCCTGAGGAAGCGAAGGTCGACGGATTGCAGTCGTTGAACATCCCTAACTTCGAAAAGCTGATGGCAGAACTCAAGCCGATAGCCAAGGCGATAGGAAGATATATCTAATAGCTGTCAGCGTTCAGCAGTCAGCCAATTAGAGAGTGCAGAGGGGCATAGCCCCTTTGCTGGGGGTCTGGGGGTATCCCCCATACCTAAAGTCCCCCAAGATTGGGGGATTTAGGGGGCTGATAAAAGCGATTTCTTCAAGAAAGGCAAAACGATGGCTGTTTCTCAGAAGATAAAAAAATTCATGACCGAGGGCGGCTGGATTCGCAGGATGTTCGAGGAGGGCATCGCCCTTAAAAAGAAATTCGGTGACCGAAATGTCTTCGACCTATCCCTGGGCAATCCTATAATCGAGCCTCCGGATGGGTTTCGCAAGGAGCTGCGCGACTGGGCGAACAACCCGCGCCCGGGAATGCACCGCTATATGCCCAACGCAGGCTATCCCGAGACACGCGCCGCCGTGGCAGAGCACCTTAAATCCGCAACAGGTCTGCCCTTCACCGCCAGCGAGATAGTGATGACCTGCGGCGCTGCCGGAGCTTTGAATACAGTTCTCAAAGCCATATCGGAGCCCGGCGACGAAATAATCATCTTCGCTCCCTATTTCTCCGAGTACATTTACTATGCGGACAATCACCAGGCTGTAGCGAAGATAGTGCCCACGGACGATAAGTTCATCCCCGATTTGAAAGCTCTGGAGAAAAGCATAACGCCGAAAACAAAGGCTGTGCTGGTGAACTCGCCCAACAACCCCACCGGCGTAGTTTACAGCCACGCCACCCTGAAGGGCATTGGCGAACTGCTGGGCAAGAAGGAGCGCCAGTATAAAACAGAGATATTTCTAATCAGCGACGATGTTTATCGAAAGCTGGTTTACGATGGCTTGGATTGTCCTCAGCCCTTCCAGTACCACCCCAGAACCATAGTTACCACCTCTCATTCCAAAGACTTGGCGTTGCCCGGGGAGCGCATCGGGTACATAGCGGTCAATCCTCAATATGAGGGGCGAGAGGAACTGATGAACGGACTCGTGTTCTGCAACCGCGTGCTCGGATTCGTAAACGCTCCCGCGTTGATGCAGCACATAGTACAGAGCCTGCAGAATACCTCCGTGGATATAAACCAGTACGCTAAGAAAAGAGACTTCCTGTACAGCAACCTTACCGGGATGGGCTACTCTGTAGTGAAGCCGCAGGGCGCGTTCTACATCTTTCCCCAATCGCCCATCGAAGACGATGTAGCTTTCGTCAGAGAGATACAGAAACACAACGTGCTGGTCGTGCCGGGGCGAGGCTTCGGCGCCCCCGGCTATTTCCGCATCTCATACTGCGTGGACGACTGGGTAATCGAAGGCTCGCTCAAAGGGTTCAAGGCTGTAGCTAAAGATTTAGCACGTTGAATCTCACGCTCGCTATAAAACGAGACGGGGGCACGGCGTGCCGTGCCCCCCCTTTTACCTCCACTATCTAGCAGCCTCTTCATTCACTCAAGGCTCAGTATCAGGTATGAGCATAACCTCTCCCCGAATACCATCGTATAATAGAGGGTGTTGCACGTTGCCTGTATATGATTGTGCCCGGGGCGCAGCGTAGGAAAATGCTTCTTCGGCAGAGACTCCATCATTGTTAACATCGGCAAAGCCGCTGAGCCCCCGGTCAAGGTAATAAGTGAAAACTCCATTCTGTGCGGAGGCATACTCCCAAGTTGTTTCATCGCTACCGCAGGCAGTTAGCACCACAAAGCCAGTCTTCCCTAAATCCGAGGTCCCGTCGATAAAGCCTCCGCTTAAACCGCTGTCAAGTATGACTACTTTCTTCCCTTCTATAAGACTTAGCCAACCATATAGCTCATCGTCACGAATATCGTTGGCTAAGGAGTTGGTGAGCGAATCGTAGGGAAGAATGTATTCATCACGACCATCAGCTTCGTCAGAAGGTGAAACATCGTTCCACCGATAACCGATACCTGAAAAGAAGAACAAGCAAGTATCCTCGCTGGCCGCATTCGCTTGCATCCAACTGAGGGCACTCTGAATATTGGCTTTAGTGGCCTGGCTGTTTGTGAGCAGAGATATATTTTCAGGCTGCCAGCCTGACCCGGTCAGGCGGTTGTATATATCCACGGCATCATCGTCGCAGTAGTTTAAGTCGTTTAGATATTGATAGTCGCTAACGCCGACAATAACCGCCCAGTTCTGCGAAGTAAGCGGTGGCGTTGGGGTAGGAGTAATTGTTGGCGTAGGAGTTGGCGTCGGTGTTACAGGATACAGCCAGGCATTTACCGCATCCAATGCTGTCCACATATCAAGACCGGTTTCCGGTGTTGGCGGGTAGAGCCAGAGGTTGACACAGTCGAGGGCGTACCACATATCGGGTGCGTTGGGGATAAGCCCGTACTGTCCCTGGAAGTTACAGGTCACAGCGTAAGCTTCGCCTATTCCTGCTACATTTACAGTGCGAGTCCTATCCTGAAATCCGTCTTTGTGGGCAACTAGAGTGTGGTTGCCGGTTGAATAGACCGCTATCATGTAATTACCATACTGGTCACTGACCACCGTTTCCGCACCGTCCAGAGTGATGCTAACTCCGGGCAGGATATCTCCATTAACCTCTCTTGTCGTACCGCTGACAAACGTAGACTCAAGTTGTACATTCACTGTCGAATCGCCGGCAATTGCTTCAGTAGGTTGATAGACACCGCCTATCCTATAGCCAAACTGCCCACTGAATGTGTACATGCCCTCACCTGCGCCGCCGGGAACAGTGACCTTGTATATTGCGGTGAACGTCTGCCCTGCGCTATAGGGCCCCAACCAGGCGTATTGAGCCGTATCGCCTACAATATTCGTGAAACTCGCGTTCGGCGTGCACCAGGCTATGTTGGTCTGTATCCCCCAGCCTGTCGGCACGGAATCTTCAAGCCCTATAGAATTGAAGTTATCGGCAGGTGCCGTAAAGGTCACAGTGACATCAAAGGTCGATCCGGGCTGCACAGCGTCAGGCAAACCCCTCATTGCCTGCGCCAGCCCTGAAGTCGGTGTGGGCGTGGGTGTGGGTGTGGGCGTAGGTGGCGTAGGTGTGGGCGTGGGCGTGGGCGTGGGCGTTGGACCCGAAGGCAACCATTGCACTTTATCTACCCATGCGGCATCGGCACCGCCGCTCCCAGAACTGTCTTTATAATATCTCCATTCCACAACGTGAGTACCTGCGCCCTGAATAAAGGGGCTGTTATACACCCAGTCGCCACTGCCGCTTGTTTTTACACTATGGAAACCCAAGTCGTCAGTCCAGGAGAATTCCAGCCAATCCTGACTGACTTGAGAAGATACTTTCCAATAGAAAGTCACAGTCCCGCTGCCAGTAACTGTTGTTCTGAGCCAGGTATTCTGGCTGTGGCCTATGTAGCCGGACTGTGCGGCATCACCATTGTAGTAACTTGTAATCGTTTGTCCAAACCAATTTGCATTTCCTCCGGTAGTCCAAACAAGTTCAGTATTGTCCAAAGCTTCCCCTAATGTTATGGTGGTTGGCGTCGGTGTGGGTGTGGGCGTAGGTGGCGTCGGTGTGGGTGTGGGCGTAGGTGGCGTAGGTGTGGGCGTGGGCGTAGGTGGCGTAGGTGTGGGCGTGGGCGTAGGTGGTGTTGGTGTGGAAGTAGGTGTAGGCGAGAGTGTTGGTGGCCCAACTACGTAAGAAGCTTCGCAGGCAACCCGCGCGGAGGTAACAGCTATTCGCATATATCCCCCCTCACCCCAACCGCTGCCCCAGCTATTACGCAAAATCCAGTAGTCTCCAACAACAGGGTCATTTCCCCAGCCAACCAGTGACACCAGATGGTCTGTAGAAGTCATCCAACAGGGGATTCCAAGACAACTGGTATAAGAGTCGCTGTAGATACCACCTGAATAAGAATTCCAACTGGAGGTGGTCATCACTGCCACATCAACAACTCCGTAAGTCATTATCGCCGACTTTATCGCCGCGACATCACCACAGGGAACCCTTCCCCATGACGGGAAGATCAGCTTGGGGTCATTCCAGTGTGTACACGTCCCGGGGTCCCACGTCTGGTACGGGAAGCTCGACTCAAAGCAAATTCCTTCGTTGGTAATTGCCTCAAGTTCCATTAAGTCGTAATCGGACCCCGAACAGCCACCGAAGTGGCTGCTGTATTGGGGCAATTCCGAAAGGCACCACACAATAAAGGACTCGGATAAGTCAGAGCAGTTACTATCTGTCAGCCCCTGGGCTATGTTGTATACTGATTCAGCGGCTGCACAGGCAGCAAACGCGTAGCAGGAACCGCAGGAGCCCTGCGCTCGAATTGGCCCGATGTAGCTATGTCCACCCACATTGCGCCAGTCGAATGCAACAGGGAAGTCGCCTCGCTCGCCAATGGCTACCTCGCCGACAATATTGGAACACGCTTCATCCGAGGTTCCCTCCATTACGGCAGTCACATCATCTTTCAGTGGTTCCCCATTTTGTGCCATCAACTCCAGCATGGGCACACTTGTCGGCTCTTCGATATCGCTACCCCTGGACACACAGACGGCACATTCTTCGGTGTAACTTCCCCTGTTTATCACTTCTGTTTCGGTGTCATATCCATTCCGAGCACAGTAGCTATATTCATCCGCGCACTTGCCCTTGAAAAAATCCCAGGCGTTGCACTCAGAGCCATCGGGGAACACACAAACACCGTATTGATTTCCTTTGCCATCCTCCCTAATTTCATATTTATATCCCAGCTTCTGACAGTATAATGCGGCGGGATCGGCTGAGCTTGTTTCTCTAGCGCAGTTCTTGGTATCACCTTGCTGCTTAAATACCTCTGCTTTCACAGGTAGCAATCTAGATGCCCTCTCCATCTGAGGCTGGTTGAAATCATCTTGATGCTTGGGAATGGTCTGGTCAACCCCAAAAGCCACGCCAGTCGCAAGTAGGACTATAACAAGCGCGAAGCTTGACGCCTTCATGAGCAACTTATTTCTTTGCATATCATTTCCTCGATTTTCTTTCAGGAGTCGGCAGTATTCTAATCAGAAGCCTTCTCACTGTCAATCACGTCTACCTGTTCCGGGCGGAACAACGCCGCTGCCGTGTCGGGGATAGCGGTACTCAGAAGTTGCATGGAATACGGTATCGAACTGATGCTCGCTACACAAAACAATGCGGGGCACGGCGTCGCCGTGCCCACTGCTGTTACCTCGCTATTAGTCTCTTCATTCGGTGATTGGATACAGCCAGGCGTTTATTGCATCCAGCGCCGTCCACATATCAAGTCCAATATCCGGATTGGGCGGGTAGAGCCACAGATTCACGCAATTCAGGGCATACTGCATATCAGGGGCGTTGGGGATAAGCCCATACTGTCCCTGGAAGTTGAAACTCACATCATTAGCGGGGCTTGGTTCTACCACGATTAAGGTCATAGTCCTATCCCTGAACCCCTCTTTGTGTGCAGTTAGGGCATAGCAGCCGGTAGCGATGGTCGTTATCTCGTAATATCCATTTCCATCGCTTACCGCTGCGCCTGCGCCATCGAGAGTCACAATGGCTCCCGGCAGGATGTCGCCGTTTACCTCTCTTACGATGCCGCTTACCGTGATATTTTGACTGACCTGGACTGTCGAATCGCCCGCGATCGTTTCAAAAACAGTGCTCCCGCCACCTATCTTGTAGCCAAGCTGCCCGTCGAATGCGTAGCTGCCCGCGCTTGCACCCGATGGAACAGTTACTTTGTACAGTGCGGTAAATGTCTGGCCGGAGGCATAAGGTCCGAACCATGTGTACTGAACCTCGGCACCTGCCACATTCGCGAAATTCGCTTCTGGCGCACACCAGGCTTTGTTGGTCTGTATCGCCCAGCTCGTCGGGACGGTGTCAGCGAGACCGATAGAATTGAAGTCCTCGTAAGGTGCCGTAAATTGGACTATTACATCAAAGGTCGCGCCGGGCAATTGTGCAGCGGCAGGCAAATCCCTAATCACCTGCGCTATCTGGGGAGTGGGCGTAACCCAAGGTGGAGGCGTAGGAGTAAGAGTGGGAGTGAGCGGGGGGAAAGGTGTGGGAGTTGGAGTTGGTATAGGAATAGAGGTAGGCGTGGGTGTAGGGGTGGGTGTAGGGGTGGGCCAGGTCTCAAATGACAGCGTAGTCCACGCTTCATCTGCCCCGGTCACACTCAGTATATCGAACTGAATCGGGCCCCCGCCGGCACAGTGTAACTGCACTATTACCTTCTTCACGCTTTCGCCCGGTATCGAAGGAATCGTGGCGACGCCTGTAGCCGTAGCTTCATCCCAGCTCCGGGTACCGACATCGCCGGATATGCTGACAAAGTCCCAGCGATACGGGTCGCTGGGAAGTCTGAAGGTTACCTGTACATCCTGCGCTTCGCCGTGGCCCACGTTAACCACAGGTATTACCACATGGAAGTCCTGTCCGGGGACGAAGGCGTTCCTGTTCAACATGCAGCCGTCCTCGTCCTGCAGGAACGGCACAAGCCCCACTATCAGGTATGCATTCCACTGCTGGGTAATGTCAACGCTTTCGCTGTCGTCGACGTAGTCCCCTCCATACAACGGATCCGAGCTGGTCCACTCCATCGTAGCATAGGCTTCCACATCCGTATCGCCAGTGCAGGTGAACTGCCACTTCACCAGGGTCTCGCAGCACTGGCAGAAAATCCTTGTCTGGGTGTTTCTATACCAACCATCACCGAGGTCTTCCACATTCGTATTCAGCGAGCTAAAGTAACACCAGCCGCTGCCAAGCTGCGTATCATACATAGGCTGTTGAGCGCCGGAGAGTATAAGTTCCGCATCGCCCTTCCAGGTTATGGATAACTTCGCACCGGCCAACTTCACTCCGTGGCAATTTTTGTAGGCACCGATTATCTCGAAGGTCTGGCAGGGGTTCGCTTCGGAGTCATAGCTCTCTATCCCAGCCATGACACTCTTCAGGTGAATGTACACATGGTCGGGGCAAGC
>Ga0194113_10002797_pt1 | contig 23530 bp, 18 predicted proteins | sample TA2MahC200mmetaG_FD_146193 | JGI IMG/M metagenome (GOLD analysis project Ga0194113, IMG submission 146193) | Freshwater microbial communities from Lake Tanganyika, Tanzania - TA2015017 Mahale Deep Cast 200m | ecosystem: Environmental > Aquatic > Freshwater > Lake | place: Tanzania: Lake... | reverse complement strand
AGGACGCCATTGAGGAAGGACAGCACGGCCACGATCCTGGCGCGGAAGAGGGCGGTGAACGCATTGTTCATCGCATCCTTGAAGATCGTGGCGGCGAGAAGACTTCCGGCCGGAAGGAGCACTCCCGCGAGATCGACCCGGAACGTGCGCTCCAGAAGCGGCCGCGCCAGAATGAGCGCCACGACGGCGATGGCCGCGGCCGCCTGTTGCAGGGCCAGGACGCGGAGCAGAAACCGGCGGAGACCGGCTTTGTTCCGGGTGGCCACCAGTTCGGGAACAAAACGCAAAATGGCCACGTCGAGACCCATCGCGCAAAGGATGGCCAGGAATTCCATGATGCTGCGCGCCAGCACGAAACGGCCATACTCCACCGGCCCAAGCAAACGCACGGTCAGAACGGAGAGCCCCATGTAGACGAAGAGCATGGCCGCCTTGTTGGCGACCATCCAAGGAACACCCGAGACGGCCTCCCGAGAGAAGAAAGCGGTCGAATCCTCTTCCCCTGCTCCTTGTTTCCGAGCATCCATCACCATGAACCGATCCTCCGCAACCCATCGCTCGCATCCGGAAACGATGACATCAGCATGGCGCTCACCGGCTCTCCTCCCCGGCGCCGAAGGTGTTCTTGTAGACCTGCGAGGCGCTGCCCGCCGAAACCTTATTGGCAAAAGCCGAGATCGCGGCTTCCACGATCTCGCGCAGCAGGGTGAGACGTTTCGGCGGCACGTACACGATATCGCCCGGCGCAAGCGGCAGGTTGGGATCTTTGCCGGACAGGATGCGTTCGAATCGCACCACGCGCGCTTCCGGCTGAGCGAGCGAACCCCGCACCACCACGAGCCGCCCGTCGGATGTGCCCTTCAGCCCTCGCGCCTCGGTCAGCGCCTGCATCAGGGAGAGCGAGGAGACAAAACCAACCGTTCGCGGGAAATTCACTTCCCCCAGCACATAGATGTTCCGCACCAGCGAAGATGGGATATTAAGGATGTCGCCGTTTCGCAGTTCCACATTCTGGGTCACGTCGCCGCTTTTCATGAGCGACTCGAAATCAACCGGAACAGCCTTTCCGCCCCGCATCAGCACGGCGCCGCGATAATCGGCCATTTCCGCCGTGGAATTCCGGAAGTACCCGGTCCGGATTCCGCGCGCCCGCGCGATCGCATCCAGAATGGTGGTGCGGCCCTCGATCAGGTACGTTCCGGGGTAGTTCAGTTCGCCGAGGATGGTGTAGGTCTGGCTGCCGAAGCGCACCGGAGACACCTGCGCCACACCGCGCACCAGCTTCCCGGAAACCCGTTTCTGCAAGTCCGCGCGAAGGTCGTCAATCGTGCGACCTGCCGCGGCCACGGTTCCGACCATGAGGTACGAGATGTTGCCGCTGGGGTCCACCGGCAATTCCCGGAGACTGCCGTCCTCCCCGTAGATCGAAATGGCCAGCACGTCGCCGATGCCCAGGCGATAGGTGGAATCGGCGGGTGCATTCACGGTCGTGACGGTGTTGGAGGCGAGATCGAACCGCTCGACTTTCACATCAGCCGGCTCCGGGGCGCGGGAACGGAAGATCGCGCATCCGGATGAGAGCACCGTGACGAACGACGCGATCACGAGACCGCAGAGAGGAGATGCAAGAGCCCTGTTCATTGCCCCCCTCCTTGGCTGGGCGACGGCGTGGTGAGGAAGATCGTTTCATCCACCAACTCCGCGCCCACCTCGGACGCGAAGGTGCGGACGAAGGTCAGGATGACCGCGCGGGTCAGGTCACGCGCGAAACGAAACGGCTTCTCGGGGACGTAAACGATATCGCCGGGCATCAAAAGCACATCCGGCTCGCGCCCCTTCAGGATCGCCGCCAAATCGACATCAAAGCTCGTCGGGTTGTTCAGGGCGCCACGCACGATGAGCACCTTGCCGAGCCGGGCCGAAGGCGAATACCCGCCGCCGCGCTCGGACTGTCCCGAGATCAACTCCACCAGCGTCATCCCGTCGGTGTAGCCGGCGGCTTTCTGTTCGCCGACCGCGCCCATCAAGAACACTTCGCGTCCAAGTCCTGAGGCGATGAAGATCACATCGCCGGGCCTCACGTAGATATCCTGCGAGGCATCGCTGCGGTGGATCAGCGCCTCGAAATCGACAGGAACACGCTTTCCGTCGCGCAGGAGATAGCTGTCCCGCAAGGACGCCAGTTCGATGGTCGTGCCGCGGTAGATCCCCTGGGCCAGGCCACCCGCGCGCGCGACGGCCTGCCGCAGGGTCAGCGCGCTATCCAGCGGATAGACATTGGGATACACCACCTTGCCAAGCGCCAGGAAGCGGTTCGCCGCAAACTGGCGTGGCAGGATGGACACGGAAGGGTCGTTGAACATTGGGTTCAGTTTCGCCTCCAGGTCGCGCGCCACATCCGCGGGCGCGCGGCCAACCGCCGGGATCGCCTCCATGAACTGGTAGTACAGCTTGCCGTCCGGGGCCACCGGCGTCACCGCCACCGTCTCAGGAAAGCCGAAGACGGATATCTCAACCACGTCACCGACCGCCAGGCGATAGGTGGCGGGGTCGTATGGTTTGAAGCAGCTTGCATCAAGTTTCGACGCGGCCTTGACGGAATCCCCTGCCGGCTGTTCGACCGGCGATTGCACGCCCGCGCCAATCGGCGGCGCCGGGTGTGTCCGGCATCCCGTTCCGACGATCGCTGCCCACAGCCCGGCCAGGACCATCAACGCTGTGGCACATGCGTGGCGGTGCGGGGTCACAGGCGGCCCCCGCCCTCGGAAGACGCTCGATTCAGGATCATGCCGAGTGGATGGATCCCGGCGCGGTCGAGCGCGTCAAAGGCCTTGCCGACAACCGGACGGGTGGATAGAGAAACAGAGGCGACCCAGAGCGAATGATCCGTCATGCCGGCCAACATCCGGGCACTGACTTCATCGGACACCCAGGCGGGTGACTCGACGATGACACATCCGTACCGCGACCGCAGCGTATCCATGAACCGCCGCATGGCGCTTCCGTGCATCCGCTCAGGCAAGTCCCCGGAGTCCTGTCTCAGCTTGAAGCACGCAACATCCTCCTGCGAGAACACCACGTCGTCCCACGCCGCCTTCCCTGCCAGGTACTCCTCGATGCCGGATCGGCTTCCCGCCTGGGACAGCCACGGATTTGGCCCGGGATCGAAGTCAACACAGGCTGTCTTGACTCCGAGGGCGGCCCAGTACCGCGCCGCCTGGAAGGCAAAGGTGCTCTTGCCGTCGCCGGGCAGGGCGCTGAGCACGGATAACACCCGAGCCCCCTCGGGTGCCGGGAGCATGGTCATTCGCTGGTATAGGGATCGGCAAACAGGCAGAAAGGCCGCCGGGATGGCGGAGTCGGACGAGGCTGAAACCGTTCCCAGGCAGGGGATCGTATACAACCTCTCGATTTGTCCGGCGGATTTCAGCCTCGGATCCGTCAATTCCAAAACCAGACACAACACGGTCCCCGCGATGGTTCCGAAGATCAATGCCAGGATAGGCAGTACAGAGGCCAGCTTGCCTCTCGACATGGCGGCGGTGTGGGCGGACTCGAGGAGTTCGAAATCGCACATGTCGAGATCGGCCGTTGCCATCGCATCGGCCGCGCTTCGCTCCAGGCTTCGACAGAGCGCCTCGGCCGCGGTATGCCGCTCGTGGAATCCGGCGAGTTCGATTTGCTGCTGCGGCAGGTAGGCGTATTTCGCCTTCAAATCCGCCTCCTGCCGTTCGACCTGCTCGACCGATCGGTTGAACACCTCCTGCTCGGCCTCCAGGCGCAGGACCTCCATCCGTAGTTCCTGCTTGTCGGGATTCGGGACGTAGACTTTCTCCCGGCTTTCGTTGTAGGCCGGCTCGGCCATGGTCCGGCGCATTTCCCTGATGCTGTCTTCCATCTGCAGGACGCGGGGATTCTGGGGGCCATAACGCGTCCTGGCATCCATGAGCGCGACTTCCGCATTCGAAATCCGCCGTTTCAGCGGGTTATCCTCAAAGGACTCCCGAACCACCTCGTCGGGCATCTCCTTGATCATGCGCTGGTAGTTCGCGATTCGGACCGTTTGTGCATCGCGCGCAATGCGGGCAGCGTGAAGCCGCTCGCTGACGGCCACCATGCTGTCGAGAAACGCCTTGGTTTCCGCGTCGACCTCCAGCAATTGCCGCTGGGTCTGAAAAGCCGTCAAGGCTTCCCGGGCGGCGTTCGCCTTGGCAGACGCCGCGTCGGCCTGACGCTTGAACTGCTCGGCCATTTGTACGGCCTGGTTCCGGTAGAAGTCCCGGTTGTCTTCAATCCCCACCCGGGCCACTTCATTGGCCGCGGCAATGGCCATCTCCCTGCTCGGCATGAACCCGACACGGAGAAGAACGATCTCAGACTGCTTGTCGGACTTGGTCTGGACACGCCAGCCGAGTTCCGCCGGGCTCATGTCCACGCTCACCTGTTCCACCACCTTCTTCAGGTTGGTTCCACGGTGCAACAAGCTTAGCGCCGTTCCGCGGGACAAGCCCTTGATCGTCACCGTATTCCCGGCAGAGGAAAGCACCTGCTTCTGGCGATCCACCCGATACAGCAGCGACGCTCGCGCTTCGTACTGGGGACGGCCCATCCGGATCCGCCCGACGAGCCCCAGTGCGGCCGCAACGGCGGCCAGCAACACGACGATCCACAGGCGCCGACGCAACCCGCGCGCCAGTTGGGGCCAGTCGATCAACTGAATCGCGGTCTCGGGCGTGACCGGTCGTCGCAACGGTATCCGTGAACCGCCCGGCCGCGGCGCCGTCTCTCCCGCTTGCGCCGGGGCGGCGGGGCGCACGGACAGAGGTTTCGCCGGGTCGGTTCCCGCGAACTGATCGCGCACACTGAACTCGTCTTCTGATGGACCGTTGGTGTCTTTCATGCCCGTCCCGTCACGAGAACTGCTTCTCGAAGTCGTTTACGATCATCTCCAGCATCGCAAAATCGATTGCCGTCTTGTGCAATAAACAGGCGCGGTCCACAGCCAGTTTGCAGACGCGGTTGATCTGGCGTGGACACCCCTTGGAGAAACCGTATAGCAGAGCGAGGCCCTCCGCGTCGAACACATCGAGAGCCATGGCATTCGCCACCGCCAACCGGTGGCGGACGTACACCGGCACTTCTTCGCGCTCAAGATAGCCCAAATGGTAGATGAGACCCATCCGCTGGTGCACCTGCGGCAGGGCGCGAAGTCGGGACTTCAATTCCGGCTGGCCGGAGAGGACCACGCTGACCTGCGCGCCTCTCGACCCGACCGGATTGGTCAAACACTTGACCGTGTCCAGACAAGCCTCGTTCATAAGCTGCGCCTCATCGAGAATCATCAGCAGGTGCCGCCCCGATGCGACGATGTGGCGGTCCAGCAGCCGGTGGAACTCGCGGCGCAAGGCGTCAACATCGCTCTCCGTTTCACGGGACTCCGAGCCTCCAAGTTGGCGATTGATCTCCACCAGCACGCCGGCCGGCGATTCCGGGGCCGTGAACACCGTGATGACGCGGTACAGGTCAGGAGGCAGGCGATTGACCAGCACCTGCAGGGTCATGGTCTTGCCGGCGCCGATCTCGCCCGTGATCGCCGCCAGCCCCATGGCCCGGTCGCTGGCGAAGTACAGCAGGCGCGCCAGGGCCTCGCCATGCGCGCGGCTTTCGAAGAAGAAATCGGGATCGGGGCCCGCGTCGAACGGGGGCCGGGCCAGTTTCCAGAAATCCAGGTAGTTGATCATGGTTCCCCGATCATCTCGCCGAGGGTTGCCTTCATCCGTTCGACATACGGCGTGAAGGCATATTCGCGGTTCACGAACGCGCGCCCCTGCTCGCCCAGCCGTCGTGCCTCGTCCTTGCGGGCGAGCAGGAAGTCGATCTTCTCCGCCATCGCGCGCAGATCCATCCAGGGGATCAGGAATCCGGTCTCCCCGTCGCGCAGCCAATCCCGGATGCCACCCGCATCGAAGCCGACAACCGGCAGTCCGTAGCGCAGCACTTCCAATCCGATGGTGGCAATCGGCTCCGGCCAGAGCGAAGGCACCGCCACCAGCGTCGCCTCGCGATAGTATCCGGCCATTTTCTCGAAGGGCACGAAGCCCGGGAATTCGACGCGATCCGCGATGCCCAACCGGCGGGCCAGCGCCTCGCAGGCCCCCTGGTGCGAACCGGAACCCAGCACGGTCAGCCGGAACGGCTGTTTACAGAGCGCCAGCGCCCGCAGCAATGCATCGAGTCCCTTCCCGCGGATGATCTGGCCGGCGAAGACGATCCGGTTGGTCGCCGCGAAGGTGCTCTGGAAGGCATCCCCCGACGGGGGCGGAATCGGCGGAAAGATATGGATCCGTTCCGGCGCGAAGCCCTGCCGGATGAGCTCATCGCGCATGTAGGCCGTCACCACGAACATGGCCGAGAACTTCCGGTTCAACTCGATGCAGCGCATTTGCCGGCGATAGCCGACCCAGCGCACTCCGAAGCGTCCGCGCATCCGGTCGCGCTTGAGGAAGGCCAGGCAAGGGAACAGGCAGCAGGGACCCGCTTTTCGCGTGCAGATGCGCCGGCTCCAGGGGAAGTATTTGTAGCTGCGCATGCAGTAGATGTCGTGATCGTGTTCCATGCGGACGAGCGGACCGCCCCACTCCGTAAGCGCTTCGAGCACGGGATTGGCAATGCACTTGTGGACATAGACGAGATCCGGCGCGGATTGACGCAGTACGCCGGCCACGCGGTTTCGAGTCTCGTCCGGCTGGCCATCGAACGCAACCGGGTGGCTGACGGGAAACAGGGCTTCGAATGCCGCCTCGTCTTTCCCGCTTCGATTCCAATACAGGCATTCGAGGCGGAACGTCTTGGCCAGATGCGGCGCGGTCACCAGGATATTCTGTTCGGCCCCTGCGAGTCGGCCGAACGTCTCGTGAACAAAAAGAATTTTCTTCATTCGCGACTCCTACAGAAGATCCACGTCCGCCCACGACGTACGTTTGCGCCAGACAAAAAGCGGTTCGCCGCGGCGCCGGATCGCGAGGCTATCCGCATCTTCCGTCATTTCCGCCGGGCGACCGCGTACAAGCACCTCGCGGGAGACCTTTCCGGCCTCCCGTCGTTGCGACGTGTTTGTGGCGGTCCTGTTCGCCAGCAACGCGAACACGTGGGCGGTCCAGCCGCACACGGGTATCGCATCCCGCCAGTCCGGCGGATCCCGCGGCGGCAGGCCGGTTCCAAACCCGACCGCCGTATCGAATCCCCCCGATTCCGACTGCAACGCCAGCAGCCAGCCGATCTGTCGTTGCCAACGCGCTTCATCCCGTCGCCCCGAGCGGTTCAGAGCCAACAGGGCGCCGGCCGTGGCGCCCGTGAAAAGCGGCGTCACGCGATGCGGACGGCCGGCAAACATCGCGCAGGCTATCCCCCCATCGTCCTGGAAGGCCCCGTTGACAAACCCGGCCAGGGCTTCGCCGCATTCCCCGAAACGCCGGTCGCCGGTCACGCGATGCAACAACGCCAGCGCCGGCAGACACCGGGAAGCCTGATACGGGGATGCCGTTCCGCGGTCGGTGCTGGTCACCGGCATCGCGCCGGCCAGGGGTCCATCGCGGAACTGGCTTTTCAGCAGGGACTCCGCCGCGCCGGCGATGTAAGGAGCCCATCGCTCCGTTGTGCCCGCGAGCCCGCCGTACTCGAACAGCGTTTCGACGATGGCCGCCACGGCGGGCGGCGAATAGACCTCGAAATCGCTTTGCAGCCAGTTGTTGAACGTCCGCAGCGTTTTGTTCCAGAGCGCCTTGATCAAACGCTCTTCCACGAAGCGTTCCACCATGGATGCCGAACCCTCCGGCCACGCCCGTCCGGCCTCCCGCAGATAGCGTCCGGCGCGCAGGACGGCGGCCATGACAGCGGGTTCATGCGGCATGCCGCCTTCCAGGGGATTCAGATCGAAAGACGAATTCCGGAACGAACCGTCAGCGAGTTGCGCGGACTGGAGGTCCCGGCAAGCCCGTTCGATACGATCCAGATAAGCCGGATTCCGCGTGCCCCGATGGAGGGCGATCCATCCGTCGAGCAGCCCTTCCCAGCGCCAGTCGTGCGAGGGTCCGCACCAGGCCATGGACACACCGCGCAGGCCCACGGACGGGCCGTAGAAGCCGCCCGCGCCATGCTGGGTTTCCAGCCAGCCTTCCAGGGCGGCAAGCGCCCCCGCTTCGGGCATGACCGTTGGGTTACTCGACTTCATAAACAAGCACCGAGCTGTATTTGCGGAATCCGCCGCGAACCACGAATCGTTGCCCAGCCCAATCGGACACCCGGTCCGCCCGTCCGTGCATCCCGATCTTGCGGCACATCCCGGCCACCAGGGCCGCGCATTTCAGGAAGACCGGTTGCAGGCCCAAAGCCTCCGTGACACGGAACCCGGCCTGCTCCAACAGCCGCTCGATCTGGGCCGGTTCAAACTTACGCTCCGGACCGCGGTTCCAGTTGCGCCCCAGCGCGTAGTTCTTCTCCCGCATTCGGCGGTAGCGGTACAGATGCGGATAGAACCGGTTGGACACCAGGATCAAGGCCCGACCGCCGGTTGCCAGCACACGGCGCATTTCGCGCAACAGCGGAAGCGGGTCTTCGAAATGCTCAAGCCGCTCGTAGCAGGAGATCGCCTGCACATGGCCGTCCGGAAGGGGAATCGCCACACGGTCCGCCCCGGCATTTACGATGCAAGCGACATGGCCGGGGGGAGAGAGCCGCCCGAACCGCTCCTGAATGTAGCGCGCGATACCGGGGGTCAGGTCGTAGGCGTACACGGTTTCAGCCTGTCGGCCCGCCGTATTCAGCAGTTGATAGACCACGTCCCCGTTGAAAGACAGCACGTCGAGAATCTTCGGATGGTCATGCCGGGCGAGCATCATGCCCAGCCGGCCGGTCATGAATTGAAACACCGGAGAAGAGCGCGAATCGGGATCCACGTGCAGGGTTTTGCCGTCAATATGCACGCCCTTGTACCACAGCAGTTTGTCGCGAAAATCGGCCGTCTGGACCAGCGACCAGAGATGGGGGCGGATATCGGCGTGAAAACGCGGACGGGACCTTGAACACCCGTCAAACTCCAGGACCTCCGGGACCGGGCGGTGATTGGGCGCGGGTGGGTCATCATCGCGCCAGCCGACGCAAACGAGCCCGAAACAGCGGAGGAATGGCGGCGCTCCGAGCGCCTTTCCGATGCCGGTCGGCCTGCGAATCCCACCCAGGTAGATGGCCCCGAGCCCATGCGCCTCCGCCGCCAGCAACAGTCCTCCGATGGCGATCCCAACGGTGACCTCCGCGGTGTTGCAGGGGTTGCGCGTCTCCAGCGAAGTGTCGTAGAAGACGGCGAGCAGAACCGGCGCGTCGTACAGGTAGGACTGCTGGGCATCGCTGAGCCTGGACAGCTTGGTCTTGAGCGTCGGGTCCGTCACCGCCACGAAGTGCCACAGTTGCCGGTTGCAGGCGGTGGGGAGCAGTGTCGCCGCCCGGACCATGCGCTCCAGCAACTCCCGGGGCACCGGCTCATCCTTGAACATCCGGGTACTGCGCCGCCCCTCCAGCAGGGCCATGAACGCATCCCCGACACGGGACACGCCTCCCACAGTCGGCATTCTGTTCGTTTCCGTCATGTGTAGACCGGTTCCAAGGCGGGCCTGGTGTCCGACGCTTTCCCTTGCCCGCGTTTCGCGTACCATGCCGCCACGCCGACGCCCATGAAGATCATCGTCATGGAGAACATCGGCGTTTGCCGGTATCCCAGTTGGAGAAGGCTCTGGACGTGGTTGACGAGAATCGCCGTGCAACCGGCAAGAGCCAGCGTGGCCAGCAGATCTTTCTTTCCGCGAAGATAGAAGGGAATGAGCAAAAGGAAGTACCGTCCCCAGAGCAGGGCCAGCGCGAAGACGCCGGGCCAGCCCATTTCACCGAGCGTCAGATACCAATTGTTGTGCGCGGGCGTGCCGGGCGGCAGATCGGGGTCCACGATCTCGGCATATCGGCTCCAGGACCAGGCGGAGAAGTTGCCCAGTCCGACACCGAAGGCATGATCCTGCGCCATGAGCTTCGCCTGATCGTTGTACTTGCCTCGATACTCCATGTCTTTGGCGGCGTTCTGCTCGCCCACGAACCGGCCCGAGAGCGTGTCCATCGCAATGGCCAGAACGACGCCAGCCATGAGTACGCCCAGCAGGAGAAGCGCCATGTTCTTGACGTTCAAATGACGCGGCAACAGCGCCATCGCATTCACCCAGACGCCGACCAACAGGGCGGCCAACCCGCCGCGGGAAATCGTGAGAATCACGCCAATGGCGGAAAGCGCCGTTAGAAACCCCCAGAACATGCTGGACAGCCACTTCCCTGAAAACAGCACGAACGCGAAGGAGAACGACCCCAGCATAGCCATATACGTGGCCAGGCTGTTTGGATGCCCCAGCGTGGCCTGCACGCGATGGACGCCGTGCAGGTATCGCGATGCAAGGGCCAGATATCCCATGTACAGCACGGCGGCGCCGATGCCCCACAACAGATCCCGCGCCGCCCGATCGCTCCTCGCATAGTTGACAATCACCCAGAAGAGCAGATACCCGCGCATGATCTTGAACAGTTCGAACAGCGGGTACAATCCCACTTCGAACTGCTCGTACGGCACCCGGATTGCAACGGGCGGAACCGGAAGCGAGGGACCGGCCATGGTCCAGGACACGAACCCGACCAGAAGATACAGCAACGTGGGGATCGCCATGGGCGGGATCCAGCGTGGGGGATAGTCCTTGCGCTTAACCAGCATGAAGCCGGCCAGGACAAGAGCGCACAGATCCGCAAGCGTCACCTCGAACCCGCGGGTATTGGCCCGGTAGAACTCGCGGGAGACGAAATTGATGCCGACCATGTTCGGCTCGCAGGTGGCCCAGACCATCAGCATCACCACCCAGCGCGTCAACGCGGGGCGAACCAGGCAGGCCGCCATACCCAGCGGCACACCCAACAGCGCGACGAGCAGGAATATGATATACTTGCTTTCCATGGCAATGCGCTGAAATGTCTTCCTTTGTCGTTGGGAACATTGTATGGTACAGATGCATGAAGGTCAATCCTGAAAGGAGTCCCATGCCGCCGCCTAGATTCGAATCCGAAGTGAACCGCTATGCGTCGCCGGCCGTGTGTTCGCCGCCCGCCGTCGTCATCCTGGGGCTTCCCTTCCACAATGTCTCCTTCGCGGATACCGTGGAATGGGTGCGGCAGCGGGTCCGCTCGCGCCGCCCCGCCTACATTGCCACGGCCAATATGGACTTCGTGACGCAGGCCTGGCGGGATCCGGAATTGCAGCGCATCCTGCTGGATGCCGATCTGGTCGTGGCGGACGGCATTCCCATTGTCTGGCTGTCCCGTATTCTCGGGTACCCGCTGAAGGAACGGGTGACCGGCAGCGACCTGGTGCCGCTGTTTGCCGGGCTCGCCGCCCGTGAAGGGTTCTCGCTCTACGGTCTCGGCGGCGCGGAAGGCGTTGCGAAAAAAGCCCTCGATACGCTCGCGGCGCGGAATCCGGGCATGCGGATCGCCGGGTTCTATTCGCCGCCCAAGGCGGATATCATTGACATGGACAACCCCGGGATCCTGGCGCGTCTCGCTGAGGCGACCCCGGATATCCTCCTGGTCGCCTTCGGCGGGCCCAAACAGGAGAAGTGGTGCAACATGCACATCCGGCAATGGAAGGTGCCAGTGGCCATCGGGATCGGCGGGTCGCTCGATTTCCTCGCCGGCGCGCAGAAGCGCGCGCCGCGCTGGGTCCAGAAGCTCGCCCTGGAGTGGCTGTGGCGCATGTTGTCGGATCCGCCCAGGTTGTTCCGCCGCTATGTCGCCAATATCGCCTTTTTCTTTTCCGCGATCTTGCGCCTCCTGTGGTTGCGCTATGGACCCGTTCCGTCAACCCCGAAGCCTTCCGCCGGACCGCGGACCGTAGTGGCGCCAGATAGCTCCTCCGCGCACCGGGTCGTTTACCCCGGTTCCGCCGACGCCGAGGCATCGAAGGCCTTTCGAGCCGCCTGCGACGCGGCCTCCGGTCTGCCGCTTGTCGTGGATCTTGCGGGCCGGGACTGGCTGGATATCCGGGAACTCGGCGAAATCCTGGAGATTCACCGGCATTGTCGTTCCGTGCAACGATGGATGGGCGTCGTGGCATCGCATCCCCGGCTAGCGCGTATGTTGCGCTTCGTGCGCCTGGATCGCTATCTCAATCTGGCCGATGATATGGCGGAGGCCCTCGATATGCTCAACGCCTGGAAGGCGGCCGACAGGAAAGGCGGTGTTTCCATCGAGACGGACCGGCGATTGCGCGTCGTCCTGCCGACGGAGCTGACCGCCGCCAATGCGGGCGAATTCAAGGCGGGGCTGGAAGCGGCATGGGACCGGATGGCGGCGGACGGCGATGTGGCGGGGGTGGTTGTGGACGCGGCCGCCGTTCGTTTCCTCGATAGCGCCGGTCTAGGCGCGCTGGTCGCGCTACGCAAGCGCGCGTTGCCGCTGCCCGGCGGATTCCGCTGTTCCGGCTTCCAGGGAAATGCCCGCCAGACATTGAAGATCGCCCGCATGGAAGCCTGCTTTACGGACGATGCAGCCGCGATCGGAGGCGCGGCATGACCCCGCCGGTCAACCCTTCGCGCGCGGAAACGCCGCCGTTCTCCGGCAAGGTGGCCCATGTCATGCGCCGCTTCGTGCCCGCCAAGTGGGGCGGCACCGAGAGCGTGGTCTTCAACCTGGCCCGCTCGTTCATCAGCGGCGGCATGGAGAGCCCGGTGTTTTGCACGGATATGTTCGCCAAACCGGGCACGGAGCCGTTCGACGGTGTGCCCATTCACCGCTTCCGCTACGTCTTTCCATGGCTTTTCCTGGGGGATGAGGCGCGCGCGAAACTCCGCCTGAAGGGCGGGAGCCCTCTATCTTTCGGCCTGTTCCACGCCCTGCTGCGCGAGCGGGGGCTGACCGTGATTCACGCCCACGCCCAGCACCGGCTGGGCGGTATTGCCCGCACCGTGGCCCGTCTGCGAAGGATCCCGTATGTCGTCAGCATCCACGGCGGCTATCTGACGCTGCCGGATGACCAGTCGCGCCAGATGCAGGATCCGTTCCGGGGCAAGCCCGAATGGGGCAAGCTGTTTGGCTGGCTGCTTGGTGCCCGGCGCGTGCTGGAGGATGCCGACGCCATTCTCTGTGTCGGGCGCGACGAGCACGAGCAGATGCGCGCGCGCTTCGGCGACAAGGCGCACTATGTCCCCAACGGCGTCCGCACGGATCTCTTCCGCAAGGCCAATGCCGCCGCGTTCCGCCGGCATGCCGGGTTGCGGCCGGGCGAGAAGCTGGCGCTTTGCGTCTCGCGTATTGATTACCAGAAGAACCAACTGCTTCTTGTGCGCGCCTTCGCGCGGTTCGCCGCCACGCGGCCCGAATGGAAACTGGCGCTGATCGGGGCCGTGACCGTCGAGGCTTACCGGGACCGGATTGTGGAGGAGGTTCGACGGGCCGGCCTGCAGGACCGGGTGCTTGTGATTCCCGGCTTTCCGCCCGATGACCCACTGCTGCCCGCCGCCTACAAGGCGGCGGATGTGTTCGTGCTGCCGACCGTGCATGAGCCCTTCGGCATCGTTATTCTCGAAGCCTGGGCCGCCGGTGTGCCGGTCATCGCCAGCCGCGTGGGCGGCATTCCGGGCTTCTCGCATGACGGACAGGATATCCTGCTGTTCGAAAAGGATGATGAGGATGGACTGCTGGAGCGGCTTGTCCGCCTGGACGCCGATGCCCCGCTGCGCGAACGGCTGAAAGACCAGGCCGCGCGCGAGGTCGGCCGCTACGATTGGGCGGCCGTCGCCCGCCAGGTGGGCGCCATCTACCAGGCGGCGATAGAGAGACGACAGGAGATGGGAGCCACCAAATGAATATCGGTTTTTCGGCTTGCGTGCTCCAAGGCGGCCGCACGGGCGTGGCCTCGTACGTCGTCAATCTCCTGCATTCGCTGCAGGAAACGGATGCGGTCAACACCTACGACGTGATCCTGCCTGCCTCGGACGCCTCCCTGATCCGCGACGGCTTCCCGCGCTTTCGCAAGCACGTTCTTTCGAACGCCCTGGGCCGCCCGGTTCCCAATATCCTATGGCACAATCTGGCGCTGCCCGGCCGCAGCCAGCGGGAACATTACGACCTGGTCCACATCCCCAGTTACCGCCGTCTGCCCGTACTCAAAGGGACGCGCGTCGTTGCGACCGTCCACGATCTGGCTACGCTCCATCTGGATGGCAAGTACGACGCGGCCCGCATGTTCTACAACCGCCGCATCGTGCCGACCCAGATCCGCCGCGCCGATCACGTCATCACCGTCAGCCGCTTCACGGCCGGGGATCTGGTCAATCTGATCGGCTATCCCGCGGAGAAGATCACCGTCATCTATCCCGGTATTCACCGTCAGCACTATCGCCCCGTTGCCGGAGGCGAGGCGCGGATGCGCCTCCGTGAGCGCTACAAGCTGGAGGGGCCGTTTGTCGTGTTTGTGTCGCGGGTGGAACACCCGGCCAAGAATCATCTGAGCCTGATTCAGGCATTCGAACGTATGAAGGCGCGCAAGCCCTCCGACCTCAAGCTGGTGCTGGCCGGCGCGGATTGGAACGGCGCCGACATGGTCAAGGACTACGCCGCCCGCAGCCCGGTCGCCCGCGATGTGGTTTTCACCGGATTTGTGCCGCTCGAGGATATCCCGTGTTTCTACTCCGCTTGCGAGGTCATGGCCTATCCGTCGCTGTTCGAGGGCTTCGGCTTTCCGATTGTCGAGGCCATGGCCTGTGGCGCGCCGGTCATCTGCTCGAATACCACATCCATGAAGGAAATCGCGGCCGACCTGGCGCCGACCTTCGATCCGTTGAACGTGGACGCGATCGCCGGCGCGCTGGAAGGGGCGCTGCAACGGCGGAAAGATGCCGGACTGGCGGCGCGCGGCATCGCCTACGCCGCCACCTTCGACTGGCGGGAGACCGCCCGCAAGGTGGTAGAGGTCTACCGGCGAGTCGCCGGGGGGCAGTTGATGCCCCCGGGGTGCCCAGATGTCACGTCCTGAGAACAACATCCAACAAGGAGCATCCAATGAATAGGGATGTCGTCGCGATTATCATGCGCTCGAAAGACGAGATGCCATATGCCGTCACCGCGCTGGAACGACTGGCGAGCCAGAGTTGGAGGGAATGGACCCTCTACAATGTGGACTCCGGATCGAAAGACGGCACCCTGGAGACCGTGCGGAAGTTCAATCCCGACCGGATCACCGAAATCCCTCCTTCGGCGTATGTTCCGGGCAAGGTGCTGAACGAGATGATCGCGCGCACCCGCGAGGAGTTCATCGTGTTTCTCAACGCCGATGCCATTCCGCTGAACGAGTTTTGGCTCGAACGGTTGCTGCGGCCGCTACTGGACGGAACGGCTGATGCCACGATGAGCAAACAGCATGCGCGCCCGGATGCACGCTTCATCGTGGACTACGACTACCGCCGCGCGTACGACCCGAAGAACATCAAGGAAGAGAACGAGGATTTCTTCTCGGCCGTCGCCTGCGCCTTCCGCCGGTCATGGTGGAACCGGATCAAGTTCCCCGAATCCGGTTACGCGGAGGATCTCGCCTGGGCGAAGGCAATCCGCGAGCAGGGTGCCCGCCTGAAATTGGTGCTCGATTCGGAGGTCGAGCATTCGCACAACTACACGCTGAAGGGGTTATACCGAAAAAAAGTCCGTCACGGGGAAACCTACCACCGCATGTACGGACAGCAGCCCCGGGCCATGCGGCAGATCTACCTCTGCCTGCGGGAAATCGCGCGCGACTGGCTCCACGCCTGCCGCCGGGTGAAACTGTGCACGATTCCCTACAATCTCGCCTACCGGATCGTTATCCATGTGGCGTTGCACAAGGGGCTGAAGCAGGCGGCGGCGTCTGCCGGGAAGCAGGGATCTCGATAGTGCGTCCGACCTCCATAACACCGCCGCCACGCGGTCGCAGCCCGCGCCGACTACAGGTGCGAAAGGGGCGTCTTCCCGATCGCATAGACTTCAAATCCCAGATCGAAAAGGGCCCGGTGATCCAGGATATTGCGGCCGTCGAAAAGGAAAGCGGGCTTCTCCATGCCTGCAAGAATCGCCCGGTAGTCCAACGCCCGATACTCATTCCATTCGGTCAGCAAGGCGAGGGCATGCGCCCCCTTGGCGGCGCGCAGCGGGTCGGGGTCGAAGGCTACCGCATTGCCCAGATCTGCCAGCTCGCGGCGGGCATTGTCCAGCGCGCGGGGGTCGCTGACCACCACGGCGGCACGCTCCTCCACCAAGCCGCGCACCACCCGGATCGCCGGGCTTTCGCGCGTATCGCCGGTGTCGGCCTTGAAGGCGAACCCGAAGACGGCGATCCGCTTGCCGGCCACGGTCTGGAACATCGCGGTTCGCATCCGCTCGACAAATCGCTCCTCCTGGTAATCGTTCATCCGCACGACCTGCTCCCAATAGGCCGCGACTTCGGGCAGCCCGTGGTGTTCGCACAGATACGCCAGGTTGAGGATGTCCTTCTTGAAACAAGAGCCGCCGAACCCCACGCTAGCGTTCAGAAACCGCGATCCGATGCGCCGGTCCATGCCGATGGCGCGCGACACCTCGACCACGTCCGCATCCGTCCGCTCGCACAGAGCCGACAAGCTGTTGATCGAGCTGATCCGCTGCGCCAGGAACGCATTGGCCGCCAGTTTCGACAGCTCGCTCGACCAGAGATTCGTTGTCAGAATGCGTTCCCGCGGCACCCAGTGGGCATAGATGTCCACCAGTTCGGCCACAGCGCGCCGCCCGGTTTCCGTGTCGTGACCGCCGACGAGGACGCGATCCGGATTCTCCAGATCCTTGATGGCGGTTCCTTCCGCCAGAAATTCCGGATTGGAAAGAACCTCGAAATGCGCTCCGGCGGCTCCGGTTTTCAGAATGCGCTCCATGGCCTCGGCCGTGCGAACCGGCAGCGTGCTCTTCTCGACAATGATCTTGTCCGATGTCGACTGCGCCAGGATTTCGCGCGCGGTTTTCTCCCAGTATTGCAGATCCGCCGCGCGTCCCGCGCCGTGGCCAAAGGTGCGGGTGGGAGTGTTGACGCTGACGAAGATAATGTCCGCCGCTTCAATTCCGCCCTTCACATCCGTGGAGAAAAACAGATTGCGACCCAACGCCGACTTGATCAACGCTTCCAGCCCCGGCTCATAGATCGGCGGCTGACCGGCGCACCAGGCGGCAATTCGTTCGGCGTTGATGTCCACAACGGTAACCCGGTACTCCGGACATTTGCACGCAATCATGGCCATCGTCGGGCCGCCGACGTACCCGGCTCCTATGCACAGGATGTTCTTCATGTTCAGATCTCCCCGTTCTGCGGATTGACCGCGCCTGCCAATACGCTACCATTCTATCGGCGACCATTCAAGGGGCGAGAAACGGCTTCAACATGAGGGCGTCAACGATGGACACTGAACCGGATTTTGCGAGCCTGCAGGCACGCCTCGGCGCAGAACACACGCGCCGCCGCATGGTCCGCCAGACTACGCACATCGCCCGTATTTTCGGCGGCGGACGGGTTCGCGTTCACATCGAGAACATGACCTGGCTGCACGGAATCGTCGCCGTGGGTTTGCGACTGGCGGGCCTTCACCGCCGGGCCAGGCGCAACGCGCTGTCGCCGGTGTTGCATCGCCATTCGGTTCGCATCTCCCATCTGCCTTCTGACTTCAACGGTTTCCGCATGCTCCATCTCTCCGACCTGCATTGCGATGCGGACGCCGATTTCGTGCCCGCGTTGATTCAACGTCTCGCCGGTGTGGAGTACGATGCGTGCGTGATGACCGGCGATTTTCGTCTTCGGACCTTCGGCTCCTACACGCGGGCCATCGCCGGGATGCGGCAGTTGATGGCCGCGATCAAAGCGCCCGCCTGCGCGGTACTGGGCAATCACGACTATCTGGAGATGACCGCCGACCTGGAGGCGATGGGCATCCGCGTCCTGCTCAACGAAGGGGTCCCTTTCGAACGCGGCGGCTCTCGGATCTGGATCGCCGGGGTGGACGATGCGCACTACTACGAAACAGCGGATGTTGAGAAGGCGTCTCGCGCGATCCCGCCGGGCGAGATCGCCATTCTTTTGGCCCATTCACCCGATGTTTATGCTGCCGCCGCAGAAAAGGGATTTGCCGTGATGCTTTGCGGTCATACACACGGCGGCCAGTTGTGCCTGCCGGGGGGGGTGATGGTGCTCAAGAACAGCCGTTCCCCGCGGCGTTTCTGCAAAGGCGCGTGGCAATGCAAAGGGATGAAGGGCTATACATCGAGCGGAACCGGCTCATCTGGATTGGCCGCCCGCTTGAACTGTCCTGCGGAAATCGTGGTGCACCGACTCGAGAAGGAAACCTGAAAATGGGCACGTATTCCGTCAAAGGATCTGGCGCATTCGATGCGCGGCTGGATCGCGATTTCGCGCATGTCGTCCACGCGCTGACGCAATCGGAAGATGCCGCCCTGTGCCGCGCGCTGGTCCTTATCGGCGGCTATGGACGCGGCGAAGGCACTCCGCTGATCGTGGATGGCCGCCAGGAGCCATTCAACGATTACGACTTCGTGGTCGTCTCCGTTGCGATGAGCCGGCGCCACCGGAATGCCGTCCAGGTCCGCCTGCGGCGGCTGGAGCAGCAGCTTTCCCGCGATCTCGGCCTGCCGGTGGATTTGCAGCTCTATCCAGCGAACGGGTTGCCACGCGCCGAGTTCTCGTTGCTCAACTACGAAATGAAATTCGGGCACAAGGTCGTCTGGGGCGATTCGTCCGTGCTTGAAGCCATGCCGGACTATCCGCACGACCGGATTCCCCTCTCGGAGGGCACCCGGTTGCTGCTCAATCGCGGAAAACTGCTGCTGGATGTACGGCGCGCCCTGCGCACAGGCCGGGCACTGAGCGCGGAAGAGAGGTTGCGTTTCACGAAGTTCCTGCTCAAGGCCCAGCTCGCATTCGGCGATTGCGCGCTCCTGATGTCGCGCGCCTACGATCTGAGCTATGCCGTCAAGAAGGAACGGATCGCGGGCCCGCTCGCGTCCAGCGTGCCCGACGCCGCGTTTCTGATCGAGCGCTACCGGGACGCGATCGCGCTCAAGGAATGGGGCGACTTCGCGTTCCTGCCCGCTTATCCGCTGGCCGACGAATTCGAGCGCATCCGGCGCTACTACCTGCGCTTCCTCGCGTGGTACGAGGGCACCCGTGCGCAGGTTACAGCGGTCGAGTTGGCCGCGTATGGCGCGCCGGCGATCACCTCCCCTGACGATGCGCCTCGATGGAAGGCGGCAGTCTGCAACGCGCAAGCCTTTGGCGCGCGCGCACTTTCGATGGGCACGGCACTGTGGCGGGAGCATCCCCGCGAGCGGCTCTATCGCTCGCTCCCGATCCTGCTGGGGGACGAACCGGTAGACGCCGTGGCCGCAGCCGGACTGTTCCGCATGTCCTTTCCGGATCGCGAGGCTGCGGAAGCCCGCTTCTACCGGCTGCAAAAGAGGTTCTCATGAAAAGAAAGTCTTCCATCGGCCTGTTCTTCTTCATTGATGCGTTTGGCTGGGAAGTGTACCAGCGCAACCGCTTCTTTCTGGCCGATCTGGTCAAGGACGCGAAGAAGCTGGAGACCATCCTGGGCTACTCCTCCGCCTGCGACCCTTCCATCATCTCGGGCCTGCTCCCCTCCGAACATCGCATGTGGTCCTCGTTCTACTACGCGCCCGAAACCTGTCCCTACCGCTGGTTGCGGCATCTGCGGATTCTGCCGGATGCCATCTTCAACCGGGGCCGCGTGCGCTATTGGATGAGTCAATGGATCAAGCGCATCCACGGCTTCACCGGCTACTTCATGATCTACAGCGTGCCGTTCCGCGTCCTGCCGTACTTCGACTACTCCGAGAAGCGCAGCATCTGGCGCGAGGGACTGCTGCGCGGCAAGACGATCTTCAATCGCCTCGACGAACAGGGCCGGCCCTATTTCGTTCATGCCAGCGGAACCTCCGACCTCCAGCGATTCACCGATCTGCGCGGAGAACTGAAAGCAGGCTCGATTGACCTCGCCTATGTCTCGCTGGGCCGGCTCGACGCCCTGATGCACCGCGTCGGCAACTCCGGAACGGAGATCACGGAACTCCTCCGCTGGTACGACGAGCAAATCCGCGCCACGATCGCCGTCGCCGAAGCGTCCTACGAGAATGTCTCCTGGTACGTCTTCACCGACCACGGCATGCACAACACCACCGGCGGCCACGACCTCATTGCCGACGTCGAACGGCTCGGGCTGGAATACGGAAAGGACTATGTCGCCTTCTATGACGCCACCATGGGGCGGTTCTGGACCCTCAACGACCGCGCCCGCGCCGCGCTCACCGGCCTGCTTGGATCGCATCCGCGGGGGCGGCTGCTGCCCGACGAGGAACTGAAGGCGCTGGGGGTTTTCTTCGACGACCGCATGTACGGCAACCTGATTTTCCTCATGAACTCCGGCATCCAGATCGTGCCCAGCTACATGGGCGCCACGCGCATGCCCGGCCTGCACGGATTTCATCCCCGGGAGGCCGACTCCTACGCCTCCATCCTCAGCAACCGCCCCCTGCCGGAGTCGCTGAGCCGAATCCATCAGATCCACGGTCTCATAGAGCGGGAGGTCGCAGGACGGTAATTGCGGCGCCGAGGCGCGCCAACATTGCGACACCCTACGCATAAGGATACAGTGTCTCGCTGGCTTGATCACCGGGCCATGCCCGGCCACAAGGTGGGGCGGGCGTGGAAGTTCAAGATGTCCGAGGTGGACGAATGGGCCCGGACGGGGAACCCCGGGGTTCGCGAGGAAGGCGCGAGTCAGGCGAAAAGAAAGGCAGTAAGCGATTTTGGGGTAGACAAGGCCGCCATGAACGACGCGACCTTCGGCGTCTCCCTCGTCTGGAGCCCCTGTCCTTACCTGACGGTGACCCCGGCATATCAGTACACCCTGCTGGTGAACTCGGATATTGAGGATGGCGCGGCAGCCCTGTACGAGAAGAAGGAGCGAGCACTCTACAGCCTGAAGGTCACCTACACGTTCTGACAACAGGCGGCGGTTGCCGCCGCGCCGGCCGGCTGCGCTGTCTGCCCGAAACGACCAAGGCGGTTATCTTCCGGTTCAGGTTCAGCCGAAGATCAGCGCCAGCGTCCCGATGAGCCAGCAGTAGGGGGCGAAGAGGGCCAGACCGCCGGTCCGGACCAGGTGCATGACGATGCGCAAGGCCACATAGCCGGTCACGGCCGATGCCAGGAATCCTGCCAGCGACGCACCCGGCGCGACGCCGAGATGACCTGTCGTGGTCAGCACTTGATGAAGCGCCGCGCCGAGGATGATCGGAATCGATAGTAGAAACGCGAACCGGCCGGCCGTCTCGCGGTCCAGCCCGCATAGCAGCCCCACGGAGATCGTGGAGCCGGACCGGGAGATACCGGGAAGAATGGCCAGCGCTTGAGTCAACCCGACCACCCATGCGGCGCCGGCGTTCACGCTCCCGGGCGCGGAACGCCGCGCCTGCGACTTCCGAACCCACCGGGAAAGCACAACCGGCAACGCCAGGATCACCCCCGTGCACATTAAACTGAAGTTCCAGCCTCTTTGCGATGCTCTGCCCATGCTCATCTTGTTGTCAAGCAACAAGATACACTTCAAGCGACGCGCACTTTCCCGTTCCGCTTACTGGGGACATCGCACCCGTGTTCAGGGTGCTTTGACGCCCAGCAGGCGAAACGCCTCGCATTGATGCGCCGTGGCCTCTGTTGGGCGCTGGAAACGAGCGGCGTGCTTGCCTTCCCCGACACGGCAGGTGTTGGAACATAGCGTGGACAACACGCTGAGCAGGCCGTTGAAGTGCCGTAGCGGCAGGCCATCGTGCGAGTGCTTGGTATGCTTCTTGGCCAGCACGCTGTCCGACGCGATGGCCCGCGCAACAGGGTCACGCCTCGCGCGGGCCAGCGCCAGATCCTCCTCCACGAATAACAGGGGCGCCAAGGCTTCACGCATATGCCACTCGACGTAATACGCCAGCATGCACAGGAACATATGAGCGCGAACCCGAGTCTCGATGCGATGGTGGATGGGGCGCATACGCAGATCAAGGCCCTTGAGCGTCCGGAACGCCTTTTCGACGTCGCCCAGTTGCTTGTACGCCCGCACGGCGTCTTCTGCGCTCAGGGTGTCAGCCGACTCGGGCGTGCGAATGATGTAGACTCCATCGAGCGCCTTCTCGCGGGCGATAGAATCTTCCTTGCGCGACCAGCGCAGCAGGTTGTCCGCGATTTCCAGAGCAAAATGCTTGGCGACCTTGTAGCGGTTGACGCCTCGGCCGACCTTCTGGCCGATCTGTGCGGCGCTCAGAGGCTTGGCGGTGCGGCGGGCCACATGGGCGGCCACCTTGGCCAGCCACTTCTCCGTTGCCTCCAGAAGTTCGGTGCGCGTCCGGTCCCGGTCCATGGCCAGCAACGGGTTGAAGCAGGCGATCAGCCGTTCGCCGGGAAAATCGGCATGCGCAATCTCCGCCAGGTTCTGCTGATCGAAGAGGGGCGCATCGGTTTGCCCGCGCGATTCAAGCAGTTTGCGGATGTCCCCGCTACGCAGACACGAGATCCAGCCGCACCCGTCCAGGTTACGCAGTTTCTCGATCTGCGCAGACGTCAGCATGCCACGGTCGCCCACCAATACAAAGCGGCCGATGCCGAAGCGCTTGCGCATGGCGTCGACCTGATCGGGAACCGTTGTCGGATCGCCCGTATTGCCGGGGTAGACGGAAATGGCCACCGGCCGGCCGCCGTCGTCAGTCAGCAGACCGTAGGCTATGGCTGGCAGTTTCAGCCCGTCGCGGTTGTGGCACCGTGCCGCCAGCGGACAATGCGAACCGTAGTAGGAACTGCTCGACAGGTCGTAGAAGACACGGCCGCCGGCGCTCAGATGCCGCTGCGCCAGTTTCTTCTCGATGAACGGCTGGCGCGTCAACACCCAGTCCATGGCCGCGTACAGGTCGTCCTCGTTGGCATCCTGCACGCCGAAGTCGGCGGCAAGGGTCGTGTCGGCGAACCGCGCCACCGTGGCCAGTTTGGAGTCGGGCCGCAACACGCGCTGTGCGACCATGGCCAGCACCAGGTCGCGTTCCCGGCAAGGCTTGGAGGCGATCAACTCCGTCATGGCCAGCCGCTCCATGGTTCCTTGCACGGCGCGGACATGTCCGCAGGGCAGGGACTTTTCGACGACGAAATAGTCCGCCGCACCCACCAGGCGTTCGCCCTTGAGCGCCGCCCGCAGCGCGACCACCGCCTCCGGCGGCAGTGCGGACAGATTGGCCAAGGTCCGCTTGATGGTGCGCCCGCCCGCGCGGTGGTCTGCGCGCAGCAACACGGCGGGCGGGGACGAGCGATTCGGAACGATGTCGATGTACATGGGGA
>Ga0194113_10002794_pt1 | contig 23546 bp, 28 predicted proteins | sample TA2MahC200mmetaG_FD_146193 | JGI IMG/M metagenome (GOLD analysis project Ga0194113, IMG submission 146193) | Freshwater microbial communities from Lake Tanganyika, Tanzania - TA2015017 Mahale Deep Cast 200m | ecosystem: Environmental > Aquatic > Freshwater > Lake | place: Tanzania: Lake... | reverse complement strand
GTAGATAGTAACCCGACATGGGGCCATAACTGTGTCCAGTGCTTTGCCTGTATCAACCGGTGCCCCGAAGAGGCAATCCAGTACGGAAATCATACGCAGGCAAAGGGCCGCTATATTAATCCAAAGTGCAAGTTTTCTGTATAAAAAGAGGGAGAAATTGCTTTCTTATATGCTATAGTTGCAGGTTTTTAGTTATGAAAGACGCTGGTCATTAGGTGATCCGAAGGAGTGCTGCTGGTGTTGATTAAAGGGTTTCGCTTCGGGATGCTGCTGCAGTTTGCAGTCGGGCCGGTTGCTCTCTTTATCTTTCAAACGGCACTGCTGAGCGGATTTGTAACGGCTACCACCGGTGTAATCGGTGCTGTATTGGTTGATGCTGCCTTTATAGTGTCGGCGGTCATCGGTATCGGTGCGATCATTCAAAAAGAAAAAGCTGCTTTGGTCATGAAAGTTTTCGGGGCCTTGATCTTAATCGCTTTTGGGATCAGCACGGTGCTGGGTGTTTTCGGCTTATCATTTATTCCCGGTCTTAACCTGGCCCAGAGTGTTGAAGCTGGCAGCGTGTTTCAGCGGGCAGTGTTGATCACAGCTTCAAACCCGCTTACTATCATATTCTGGGCTGGAGTTTTTTCTGCCAGGCTGACTGAAGGTGATATGGCGGGAAAGGAAGCTTACATATTCGGTTTTGGTGCTGTACTGGCTACGTTATTTTTCCTCATGCTGATTGCCGTAATTGGGACTACCTCAGGCCGGTTTTTGCCTGATCCTGTGGTTGAGATTATGAACGCCACTGTGGGTTTATTGCTGATCTATTTTGGGGTTAGAATGTTTAAAGGAGGGAAAATTTCATAAGAATACGTCTCAAGTGGCTTTTCCCGAGGATCTTAATCATCTCGCCACAATTCTTTTCTTTATCTGGCCAGTTTCCAAAACTTTATTTGATGAGCTCTATGCAGATGTGGATCAGGCGACTCCATGGTTAGTTTAAATACTTTCTAAAACAACGCAGGTTAGTCTGCTATTGTTACTTTAAGAGTTTGCCGAAATCAGGTTGAAGTAGGTTTTTACTGTTGAGGGGTTCATACCTTTAAAAATGCTATTTGAGGTGGAAAGCATGAACATTTTGTCACCACCATCTCGCAGACAGCGATCAACTTCCCGGCAGAGGGCATCGTGATCTGAACCGCAAAGCAGATTTACATCAATATTGCCGATTAGCATCAATTGGCGGCCATATTGCTGTTTGATTGCGGCCAGGTTGTTTCCAGCCGGTGGTTCCAAGCCGTGGACGCCGGCGAAGCCTGCCTGGACAGCAAAGGGTAGCAGCTCATCCATTCGTCCATCGCTGTGCCAGATTACGGGCACCGACAACTCTTCAACGATTCGGCGGTGGTGTGGAAGCACTAATTGTTGCCAGACAGCAGGCGAGATCATCGCCCCTCCCCGGTGGGCAGCATCATCGCCCATTACAATCAATTCCGCTCCAAGTCTGATAGCTTGCCTGAAAAGAGCCAGACACCAATCTGTTCTTGTATCCATAACTTTTTCGACAAAAGCCCGGTCACTGTAAAGGCTGCAGAACATATTTTCCATGCCCATGGCCATATAGGTGCTCATGAACGGGCCGACGTGGGTGCCGAAAAATGGAAAGTGATCGGGGAAAGTGATTAATGCCTGTTCAACAGCTATTTCTGAAAAGAATTGTTCTGCATAGGCGGAGGGTGGACTGAATCTCCTGAGATCAGCAAGGGTCTTCAAGACTCCGGCACGATACAAACCCTTATGCCAAACCCTTCCGAATTCGTCCACTCCATCTTTCCAGGATTTGCTTCCCAGAGGGGCGGCAGAAGGCAAGAGTATAACATCCTGACCCACTTCGGGATGGGCCAGGGCCGGGTTGCTGACACCGAGTTCCTGATGCAGGGCATCGATCCAGACTTCAAAAAGGGGAACGCGATCAGGCTTTTCACCTTCTAAGGCTGCTTTTACACGCTGGTACGAGTTCAGGTAGTGTTCACTCATTTCTCAGATTAGTTGCATTGCCCCCAGGCCGGCCGGTTATTCTCAAGGGTCATTTTACTCAATGCCGAACAATCACCTGCATCATTTCGGCAGAGTATATCAATAACCTTCTATGGCTTTTAAATCGCTACAGAAAATGGTATCGAAGGGCCTGTTTAGCATTTGCAGCGTGGGCCAATGAGAAGCTGATCAGCTAAGCTGCTCTGAACAGCTATTTAAAAAACCGCTTTTTTTAGATTTATGCCACTGGAACAGTTGGTTATCTGCGATAGCTTATCTCAAGGCGTCCCGTTTGCTATTTCTATGTTTTTATGTTACTATAAACAAAGTGTAAAAAGTAGAAAAAATTGGACATCCGTAAGCCTCCTAATAATGGTAGTGCGAAAGATGATTAATGAAATTCCGCTTTTTGGACAATACTTTTTAGGAGGCTGTAAAATGGAAGGTACAGTAAAATGGTTTAATGCAGACAAAGGTTACGGTTTTATCGAAAGAGATTCCGGCGATGATGTCTTTGTTCACTTCTCTGCTATTCAGGGAGACGGGTTCAAAACATTGGATGAAGGCCAAAAAGTCGAATTTGATGTTGTCAGCGGTAACCGTGGTCAGCAGGCCGAAAATGTAGTTCGTGTCTAAAGCATAACTAACATTTCGAAACTGAAGAGCGTTTCCGGATAAATCCGGTTACGCTCTTTTGATCTAATACAGGCTTCTAGTTTCTTGCAGTAGAAAGATACTTAATTGACCTGTCAATGTAACAAAAATGTTTTGTTAGGAGTTGCTTTAGTTGACAAACATAGCTATACGCGATGCCAGAGCAGAAGATTATCCGGCGGTAGTTAAGTTGAATGAGGCTGTGGTTGAGCAAACGAGTCCGATGGTTTTGGAAAGGCTTAACCAGCTTGTTACACTAACGTCTTACTTCCGTGTCGCAGTTACCGTAGACCGTCTTGTTGCTTTCCTGCTGGCAATGAGGGAAGGTGTCCCATATCAGAATGATAATTATAGCTGGTTTACTTCCCGTTATGACCGCTTTTTGTACGTTGATCGGGTAGTTGTTGCCAGCGAATTTCAGGGTTGTGGTATCGGTACCAAGTTATACAGAAATTTGTTTTCATATGCCATGCAAGAGGAGGTTCCGGTTATTACCTGTGAAATTAATGCGGTTCCCCCTAATGAAGTATCGGCCGCATTCCACGCCCGGCTAGGGTTCAGCGAAGTTGGCAGCCAGTGGATCTGCGAAGGCCGGAAAAAAGTTTCCATGCAGGCTGCCCTTCTATAAAAAAGGGTCCCCTTATCACGGATCAGGCATAGGCTACCGGATGGCGGATTACAGTTCTGAGCTTACCCGGGGCAGTTTTTCGGGGAATAGAGCAGCTTGTTCCGGTGTAATTGTTTCGATGGAATACGTGCTGACCCTGAGGCCTGTTTTTTAATCTGCCTGGCTAGTTCCGCTGCAACCCACCAGGTATTGCCGGTTCCCGAAAAATAAACGAAAATAATCCGTTGCATATGCTAAAAACAATTCCTTTTGCCAGCCTGAAATAAACGCTATGGCAAACCGAAGGCATGGGTGATCTTGATCCAGATGCCTATTTTTAATCTTCCATTTTAGTTATTAATCTTTCTTATACAAAGGAAGTTTCTGAAGTTGAAACGAATATAAGAGGAATGCTGGATCGCTCATTAAATGCGGGGAGTGAGATAATGGCGAAGACTATTATGATGATTCATGGCATGTGGGGTGGTCCCTGGTATTGGGATAAATTTAAAACTTATTATACTGAAAAAGGGTATCAGTGTGTAGCTACAACTTTACGCTATCATGACCTGGATCCTGGTGATCCACCCAATCTTGCCCTGGGTACCACCGGGTTGCTTGACTATGCCGCAGATCTTGAAAATGAAATACGCAAGCTTGATGAAAAACCGATCCTTTTCGGACACTCCATGGGCGGGTTGCTGGCCATGATGCTGGCCGGTCGCAACCTGGCTGCTGCCGTGGTTGCCTTAACCCCGGCATCGCCTGCCGGTATAAACGCCATTACTCCGTCGGTGGTTCGCAGTTTTTTTAGCGTCCAAACAAAGTGGGCTTTTTGGAATAAACCGATGCGCCAGACTTATAATGAGGCAGTTTATTCAATGCTAAATTTATTGCCCCCGAATGAACAAAAAGAAGCTTACAGTAAGTTTGTCTATGAATCAGGTCGTGCTGCTTTTCAAATCGGTTACTGGTTTTTAGATTCCCAAAAAGCTTCCTGTGTTGAGATCGATTCTATTAGCAACCCGATTTTGATTATCGGTGGGAAAAAAGACCGGATCACTCCGCTATCAGTTGTTCGAAATACAGCAAAGAAGTTTAAAGGAAAGGCCGATTTCCGGGGATTTGATAATCACGCGCACTGGATTATCGCAGAGCCCGGCTGGCAGGAAGTGGCCGACTATGCTGCCTCCTGGTTGGACAAAAACCTACGCTCATAATTAATTGTTTCCAGGATTTGGATCATAAACATTAAGAATATGTCCCTGGAATCAGCGATATTACTTCGCTAACAGTTTTCATCGTGGTTTCAGAGCAACCAGACCGAAGGAGAGTGAACGATGCAGTACCGAACATTCGGCAAACTTGATTTTAAAGGATCTGCTCTCGGTTTTGGCGCCATGCGCCTTCCTGTTCTAGAACATCAGGTTGACGAACCGGAGGCGATTAAAATGATTCGCTATGCTATTGATCAAGGGGTAAACTACATTGACACCGCTTATGCTTATCATGACGGCGACAGCGAACTGATTGTCGGCAAAGCCCTTAAGGACGGTTACCGGGAAAAAGTTAAGCTGGCAACCAAAATGCCTGTCTGGAAGGTGGAAACTACCGCGGATTTCGACCGATACTTAAACGAACAGCTAAACAAACTACAGGTTGAATATCTTGATTTTTACCTGCTTCATAGCTTAAATAAAAGTAATTGGCGAAAGATCCGCGACCTCGGCATCTTGGAATGGTTTAATAATGCAGTGGCCGACGGGCGTATTCGCTACCCGGCCTTCTCTTTTCATGATGACCTGGAGACCTTTAAAGAGATCATTGATGCTTACCACTGGCCGATGTGTCTGATGCAGTACAATTATATCGATATCGAGAATCAGGCCGGTACCGCAGGCCTGCGCTATGCGGCTGAAAAAGGAACTGCTGTAGTGGTGATGGAACCGCTGCTTGGCGGTAACCTGGCCGTTCCGCCCGCCTCGATTAAGCCCATCTGGGATAAAGCTGCAATAAAAAGAACTGCCGTTGAATGGGCTTTGATGTGGCTTTGGGATCAACCGGAAATAGTAATGGTTTTAAGCGGGATGAGCAACATGGAACAGCTACAGGAAAACATCAGCTACGCTGACCGGGCAGCCATAGGTATTCTTACCCCGGCCGAACTCAGCCTTTTTGAGGCAGCGCGAACTCGTTATGAAGAGCTGACTGCCATCCCCTGTACTGACTGTGGATATTGCATGCCCTGCCCGCAAAATGTTGATATTCCAGAAAACATTAGCAACTACAACAGCATCATAAAATTTGAACAGTTTATGGCTGCTCGCGGCAAATATAAATGGTGGAAACATGTTTATGACACCAAAGGCTTCCTAACGCATGACATTCGCGCTGCCAGTTGCATCTCCTGTGGTGAATGCGAAGAAAAATGTCCCCAGGAGATACAGATCAGTCGCTGGATGCCCATCATTCACGAAGTGTTGGATCAGAAAAAACCCTTTGTGAAAAAGCTGGATTAGAATTGTCAACTGTGGCCCGGTAAAGTATGCTTAACAATGTTAGCCCAAAGATTTATTTGCTGTTAATAGAGGCGATTGAAGAACATTTATCGCTACCGGTAATCGGTTTTATGCCTGAAGTGAAGGAATCAGTGCTGAAGAGCAGGCAGCTTGGCCTGGTGCAGAGCAATGATCCTTTATAAAGATCAAATGAGATCGAAAAACTCTTGCAATATAGCTGCCGTTTTGCCCGGCTTTTCCATGGGAATGAGATGACCTGCCCCTTCGACTAATTTATAAGTCCCGTTTTGTACCAGGGACGCTGCTTTTTTCAGGTCGATGTAATCACGGTTTTCGGATTTTTCACCCTCAACGATCAGGGTGGGACTGACTATCTTGTCAAGCAGTGGCCATGGGTTATAACTGATACCACCCATAAAGAGTGCAGCCTCCCGCCTGGGTGAACAGGCGAGCTTAAGACCACCCTCATCACCAGTGACCATGCCGTATTTTAGGTAGAGCTCAAGGGCTTCATTCTCCCACGATGCGAAAAGAGGCTTTGATCGTAAATATTTAAGGGCTTCATCTCTGTCAAGCCATCCATTACGCCTTTTAATTGACCTCGAGGCCAGGGGGTGTTGATCTATTGATAATTGAGCAGAATAAATTTGTTCGGGAAGATAGATGGGTTCAATCATGATCATTTTGTCTGCGGGAGAGCCGTAAATGGTGTTGGCAATTGTCATTACAGTCGCCCCCATCGAATGACCGACCAGTAGCGGTTTTTCTATTGCAAGGGCTTTACAAAGATCGCAGAGGTCCTGTGCAAGAGTCAGCCAGCTCACGCCTCCATCTTCCGGTTTTGCCTGCCGGTGATCGCAAAAATTGGGGGCAATTATTCTGCCTAATCCGGCTATTCGTCTTGCGATTGGGTGCCATAACCAGTGTGTGAACCCTGTCGCGTGAAGCATGATTATATCAGGTCCGTCACCGTCATAATAAAGATATTCAAGCCTTGCCCCGTCAATATCAGCATGTTTTACTTCAGGTTGTAGTTCAGCCACCGTAACCTCTTTAGCCTGGATTTTCGACTTTAAAGTAGTTCTATTTCTACAAATTTGACCCCAGTTCCAACACACACCTACAGCCTTGATAAAAAAGCTCTTGAGTTTATCTATGCATGAGTTACTTGGCGCAGCTCGTAAATTTTACCATATTTTGAAGCGGCTTCGATATCACCCTGGCGGAGAGCTTCTCTTGCTTCATCGAGCCGATAAGCATCATCCAAAGAGAGGTAAGGTGACCAACTGGTTTCATCATCAAAAAGCACGACCTCAATCTCGGCTACATATTTCCCTTCATGCAAGTATTTTATTTTTTTTCTCTCTTTCATAATTAAAGCCTCCTTGTATAAGAATGATCCTACCGTTGTGGGTCAGGTCTGTAAGCAGTAATCAATACAGCAGGTTTCACTTTATTCTTTTGAATCCCCCAAACTGCATGAATTGGTTTTCCTAAAAGGTCTTTCTGCAAAAGTAACAAGCATGGGCCTTTATGGTAATCGAGATACTCTTCAACAATAATTCCCTCAGAGGTTCCAGTAATCAATTCCTTAGCAGTTAAATGATCTTCAGCTAACTCTTCATATCCATGCTCAGATATGAGAACCTCCCCTTCTTTGATCAAGCCAAGTAATCGATTGAAGAATTCTCTCAAATTATTGCACCGCCGTTTTTATATTTTCTCAACGATGGTTCTTAATCTATATTTTAGCACAGTCTGGGTTTACAGGCGATAAAGAGGTAAGATTGGATATACCGCATTCAGGCCTGTCTGGTGATGTCGATCATCTGCCGACCATTTAAAGAATCTTTCTACTCTTGCGCTATGATTTAATGCAGCCTAAAAAAGAAAGGAGATGCTTCGGTAATTATCGAATATGTTAGATAAATCGTGAGTTTTGACTACCTGACTGGTGAAAAGAAGCGATTTGGCTTGGCATTACCTGATAATACTTTCGAGCCGGTATCATTAGAAGAAGCAGGATCACTTACTGCCCTTTAGCAGATGTTTGGCGGGATACGGGGTCAGAAAAACTGGGACGCATCTACTGCTATGTTGACCAGGCTAAGTATGATGCTTACAATGGTATTATATGCAAGCACCTTAAAAATGTGCTAGATGGCGATGAATGTTGCTTATTTGATTTGGATTAAAACCTATAAATTATACCCGAGCTAGTAAATATTATTAGAGTACTTCCTCTTAGATTCGCAGACTTGATGAGCTGTTTTTCTGTAAAAACATCAAATTATTATTTCAGATTATTAAGCGGACTATCCAGTGATTTCTGTTTGATCCTTTTTGCTTAAGGATTTTAAGATAAGCGCATAAGATTCATCAATCATTTCCCGCATTAGATCATCCGGGGTATTGCCGTCCAGATAAACAGAGTTCCAGTGTTCTTTGTTCATATAATATCCGGGAAATATATCTTCATATTCTTCCCTGAGCAGTTGACCATGAGAAGCCTCTAACTTCAGGGTTATTATAGCTTTGCCGCTTTTATCGTTGCCCTGTAGAGCAAACATTTTTCCTTTCAGCATATAGCGGGTTGCATCCCATTCTTCCTTAAAGTCTTTTTCTACACCCTGTTTAGAACGGCAGTAATCATCTAACCATGGATAGTTCATACAGCGGTCACCTCTTCAATTTTGTTGTTGAAAACCAGATCAAATCAGTGTCTACAAGACTCTTTTATTTTAAACCAAAATCACTTCGGGTTAAATGATTTATAATAATCTGGAAGAGTATTTTTAATATGCAATAATTAAAGTGCCAGATCTAATTGTAAAATGGTGAAACTTTTTTTCTTTGTACTGGTATTTATGTTGTAAGGGCGGTTTTTGGAGGCGGAAAAACTGGTTAACGCAGCAACGGTGAACCTGATCAGAAGGTGCAAAAAGAATGACGAAGAGGCCTATAACCAGCTGCTCCGTCACCATGAGGCGTACCTCTACCAGATTTGCTATAACTATACTCGGAATAAAGAAGAAGCCCTTGATCTGCTGCAGGAAGTTTTCATCAAGATCTTCCGCGGGTTAAGGACCTTTGACGAGAGTAGGCCTCTGTTACCCTGGTTAAAAAGGATCGCTATTAATACATTGATCAATCAGAGCAATAAAAACCGGCTGACTGAAACTTCACTTGATGGCAACTGGTCGGAAGAAAATGAAAATAATCAAAACTCAAACCCGCAGTCATATTTAGCTGCCGCAACCAATACTGAAGAACAGGTTATAGAAAATGACACTCGAAACATTATTGACAAACTGATTGTAGAACTTCCTGAAGCCTATAGACTTGTTCTAACCCTACGTTATAACGAAGACATGAGTTACGATGAGATTACGTCAGCCCTGGATTTACCTTTAGGGACGGTTAAGAACAATATCTACCGGGCCAGGAAAATGCTGCGCCAAAAAATGCAAGCCTGTGAGCTACTGGAGGTATAAAAAAAATGCATGAAAAATTTCATGACTTACTGGAACAATATATCGATGGTGAGCTAGAACCGGTTGAGGCGCTCATCCTGAATGAACACCTAGTTGGTTGCCGGACCTGCAGGCAGATGTTGAACCAGTTAAAGCTAATCGACTGGGATCTGAAGCACCAACCGGTTGTTGAAGTACCACCCGAGTTGGAAGTTTACCGGACCGCGGCCATAAAAGCCCATCTGGCAACCTTTAAAACTGTCAAGAAGAGTGATCCTTTAAAGGATACCTGGCGTTTGCAGAAACAGATCCTTCAGCATTCATTTGGTTTCGTTTCCTATATTCCTATCAACCGGGCTGTTTCCAATTCCGCAAAAAAAGGTGTTGCTATTTTAGCCGGGGCAGCCGGACGGCGCTTAAGGAAAAACAGTCCACTGCTTGCGAGAATTATTCCGGGCCAGGCCTGATGGAGGTTTATACTTGATGCCTATTGCTGTAATGATCCTGCTTTATTTAGTTGGCGCGCTCTTACTGCTGCTGCTATGTTTGGTCTTCTTTATCCTGCTGGTCCCTTTCCGGTACCGGTTAGATGGCGGCTACGCCTCGCGGCCCTGGTTTACGTTTAATATCAAATGTTCACCGGCTTTTATCTTTGACGGCAAATGGGACGAAGCAGAAAACAAAGCACTGAAGGCCAGGATTATTCTTTTTGGCATACCGATTAAGATTGATCTTCAAAACATGGGGAAAAAGGATCGTCCAAAAGAAAAGAAAGAAAAAAGCAACAAAAAAGGAACAGCAGTGATCATTTCGATCCTGGATAAGGAGTTCAGGAGAAGGGGTATTGTCCTGATCAGGGACCTTTTTAGAATTCTAAAGCCGGAACACTTCAGCATAAAAGGTAAAATCGGTTTTGCGGAACCGCATTACACAGGCTACCTGGCGGCTTTTTCTAACAGCGTAAGATACTGCTGTCAGAATACCTTCATCGATCTTGAACCGGTCTTTGAAGAGGAGTATTTGGCGGTTGAATCTACACTCAGGGGACGAATACGTTTAGGACTGATCCTGGTTAAAATCGGCTGGTTTTTCTTTATCAACCGAATCAGGACTTTTTCTGTCAGGTCTGGCGGTGAGAGATTGAGCCCGGCCACTTCAATCGATTAACTGTCGTAAATAAAAAATGAAACATTTTTCAGTAAAAATTGTATTAAAAAGTAGGATGACTAAAAGGAGGAAGCAAGCATGGCCAGTGAAGTATTAAATACCCTGTTTGACAAGCTGGAGAAGTTTATCAAAACTGAAACAGTAATTGGTGAACCTTTCCAGGTAGGCAGTATTACTATGGTTCCGATTATCACCGTCACTTTTGGCGTTGGTGGTGGAGAAGGAGCCGGCAAAGACAATAAAGGCAACGACGGTAAAGGCGGCGGAGGCGGCGTGGGCTGCAAAATAGCACCCAATGCTATCCTGGTTGTAAAAAACGAAGAGTTAAGCGTTATTCCCCTCACCAACCGGGGCTCACTGGAAAAAATTGTCGAAATGGTTCCGGAAATATTGGCCAAGGTTGAAGGCTACAAGTCGAGAGCAGATCTAGACAGCGAAGATTAGACAGTATTTGCTTATTGATCCAGTCGGATAAAAGGCTGCCTGTTTATAGGGCAGCCATTCTTTTTCTTTCAGTGATCTTCTTATCCATCGGGACTCTAATCGATCAGAACTGCTCTCTATATATAACACCTGCCACCTATAGCTGCCTGAAACCAAAAGCTTCAAAAGTAAAATGGCGGTCAAAAGCCAGAGCTTCTTCAATTTTTAATTCTTCCATTATGGCAAAACTGGTGCAGTCAGTGAAGGAGAAGCCCTGGTCACTATATTTGATAAATATCTCCAGGGCCCGGGGCAGGTAATGAGGGGCTGCGTAAATTGTTTTTGCAGCTGTTTCTGAAAGCAGCTCCTTAGCCAGGGCAGAGGCAACCTGATGATTATTCAGCCTCATACGGGTTAAGGTGATCGATTCGTCAATTACATAATCAGAAGTATAGCAAATGATCCCGGCGGAAGGTAATTGTTTAAAGAAGCTAACTACGTTATCATGGTCGGGATCGTTTCTATTCTTCAGGGCATACCAGGCGCCTGTATCAATAAATACTTTTCTCACCGGTATAGATCCTCATCGTGGTGTTTGTATTCGGCAGGGCCATCTGCAGCTAATTCGGCCATTTGCGAACCACCCAAAGATTGCTGATTTATAGTCTCTGCCATTCTTTCATCGATTAACTTGCGGATGATGCCGGAAATACTGGTACTATTAACGATTGCCTGCTGATGAAGATAGCGGTGCTGCTCTTCTTTAACCAATATTTGTGTCCTTATCATCTTGATCACTCCTTTGTGTAGCTACATATATACATCATAACATAATAAGTAAAATGTTACAACTTAGAAAAATGCTTTAAAACAAACAGTCTAAACTTGATATCGTCTGATATGATTGGAGCATTAGGTTTTGTAGTATAAGACTTGATAATTACTATAACTGCGTATGCAAATAGTTTTGCTCTTTTGCTGTTGAATAAATGATTACGGCAATTTAAGTCAAGAAAATTTACCTTAAAACTTGTATCCTTCTAGTCGGGAGGTGAGAAATATGGAGCGATGGGAGAAGATCAGGGCTGTCCGCAGGATGCAGGATTACATGGAAGATAACCTGAAGAGCCCGATCACTTTAAGCCAACTGTCCAGGGTTGCCGGTTATTCACAGTGGTATGCAGGCCGGGTATTCAAGGAGTTAACCGGTAAGACTCCTTTTGCATATCTTAGAGAGCTGCGTTTAAGCAAAGCGGCTGAGCTTTTGCGTGCCGGACAACCAAGGGTCGTTGATGTGGCCTTCGATTTTGTTTTTGATTCGCATGAAGGTTTTACCAGGGCGTTTATCAGGCAGTTTGGCGAAACACCGAAAAACTACAGCCGGGGCAGCGGATCCTCCAACATCTTTATGCCCGATCGCATCCGTGACTATTACCTTACTTTACAAAAAGGAGATCTAAAGATGACTGAAAACGAGAAGACGAATACTGTTTTTGTTCAGGTGGTGGAAAGGCCGCAGCGGAAGTTAATCTTTAAAAGAGGGATCAAAGCCAATCACTATTTTGACTACTGTGAAGAAGTAGGCTGCGACATCTGGGAGATCCTCTCCACTATTAAGGAGGCCATGTATGAACCGGCAGGGATGTGGCTGCCGGATAGCCTGTTGAAGCCAGGGACTTCAGCCTATATAATGGGGGTTGAAGTAGCGATGGATTTTAGTGGTCAGGTCCCGGAAGGGTTAGATATTATTGAGCTGGCTCCATGTAAGATGATGGTGTTTCAGGGTGAGCCTTTCAATGAAGAAAAATTTGGGGCAGCAATTGAAAGCCTTTGGGAAGTAATGAAAAAGTATAAGCCTGAGATTTACGGCTTTGAATGGGCTGATGAAGATGGGCCCAGGTTCCAGCTCGAACCGCAGGGCTACCGTGGATACATCGAAGCCCGCCCGGTACGCCGGATCAATTAACTGATCTCATATTGTGGGTGGTGAGAAATCTTGTTTTGCCCCTTTGTAGTGCAGGTGCTGGAAAAGGATCGCAAAACTTTAAACCTGATCAATCTATTTGCCTTTTTCTTAGGTGTCGGCTGCCTGCTGATCGGCTTTTTGCTCTACTAAAAGGATTGCTTAAGTGATTACAAAAGCAAGAAAGCAGTGAATTAGGATATAGAAATAGCGTTTGAGGAGGTTGACCATGAATTATTTTAAAGTACTCGGTATTGTTTTCGGGCTGGCCGCATTTCTGAAACTTTTTTACATGCACTTACTACCCTGGGATGAAAATAGCTTTAACGAAAAATTTATTCCGAGAAACGGCCACCCTACATAGTGATTATTGCCCTGCTCGGACTGGTCATAGTCGCCCTGACCTGGTATTTGCATTTTACCTTAATCACTGACCATTATGGCACTGCTCTATCTTTTACTGATCAATATTGCCCCAAATCGATACCGGGATCTAGAAGTGTAAAAAGGGGAGCAGTAAAGAGAGTTCGCACTAACCTGCATGGCCTGAATACATTTCCCGGCAAAGCAGTGATTATGCAGTTACCATGTGAGGGGCAGATAGAATTAATGGTTATTCAAAAATGCTGTAGGTTTTGGCAAAGTTTAGAACTGATATTTCACTCTTTTCATATTCAAGATCTCCGGCATAAATTAAATATCCCTTGTCACCGCCGGTTATTTTATTTAAGTAGATTATATTATTATGCAGTGATTTGTTATAAGTCATTGCTGCCTTTATCTCTACCGGTATAAGCTCATTTCTGTTCTTATACAGAAGGTCGATCTCTTTTTGGTTTGCATCGCGGTAAAAGTACAGGTTCGGCTCCATACCCTTGTTCATCCTTGTTTTGAGTGCTTCCAAAATAACCATGTTTTCAAACAAATTTCCCAACAGGGGGTCTCTTGAAATCTGATCAACTTCAGTTATACCTAACAGATATGCTGCCAACCCAACATCTGTAAAATATAGCTTCGGTGATTTAACAAGGCGCTTGCCAAAATTTTCATGATAAGGCTTTAATCTAAAGATGATAAATGAAGCTTCCAAAACTGACAACCACTCCGCAAGAGTTGTGCTAGAGACACCAATATCGCCAGATAAAGCATTGAGGCTAACCAACTGACCAATTCGACCGGCTAATAAATGTAGAAATTTCTCATATTGATCGAGGTTGCGTATATTACTGACCTGTCGTAGATCTCTTTCAATATAAGTTTGATAGTAATTTCGGTAAGCTTTATATGGCTCTAGCTTGTCCTTATAGATACGGGGGAGAAAGCCGGTGAAGATAAGTTCATCACGGCTTAATTTATAACCTGACTGAAACAACTCTTTAATCGACAGGGGGTACAGGGTTAACAGTGCTGTACGGCCTGCTAAAGATTGAGTGATAGCTTCATGTAAATATAATTGGTGGCTGCCAGTTAAAATAAATTGCCCAGCTTGATCGTTTTCATCTGCCATAACCTGGATATAAGAAAGCAGTTCAGGAACTCTTTGCACTTCATCAATAATTACAGGAGGGGGAAATGAAGAAAAAAGTGCTCGTGGGTCATCGACTGCTAGTTGCCTGATATCAGGAAGCTCAAGGTTGCAGTAATTGTAATCAGCAAATACCATCCTCGTCAGGGTAGTTTTGCCAGCCTGACGGGGCCCCGTGACTGTAACAACAGGGTATTGAGTTGATAAATTAACTAATTCGGTTTCGATATCTCGTTTAATCATAATTAAATTTTAACAGTTATTCCTGCAATATTCAAGTTAAAGTTGAAATGTGACACTTTGACGGATAACAGTTGATCCTGACCTGAAACGCTGTTATACTGGTTTAGTAAATTACTAATATACTAAAACAGGGAGTGTCAAAGGTGAGAATACCAACCGTATTAAAGCACAAACCGGTTATCGTAACTGAAGATTACGAGAAAGTAGACGGACGCTTTGCTTATGAATCTGATGCAAAAGGCCTCTCGCTCGGCTTGGCCCAATGGAACGATCGGGGCAAGTTGGATATATCAGCCAAGGTATGGCGCCATACCGGTGGAAAATGGTCTCGCCAATCCGAAGAAATGCCCCTGCACCGGGTTCTTGATTTGGCCATATTAATTTGCCGGGCTAAAAAGTACTTTCAGGAGGCCTATCGATTTGAGAAACTCTACGACCCGCATCAACCTCTAATTGAACGGATTGGTCTGCAGGGTGACGCAATGAGTGTTGCAATTTGCACTGAGAACGATATGATTGATAAGGATATTGCACTTTTCAGCGAAGCCCTGAGCAAAGATGACGAACTGATCAGTGAACGCCTATTTGTATTGGCCCGGATTCTCAGGGATATGGGTATCTGATTAAATAATAAGGAGAAAGGCAATTGAAAAAAAACAAAAAGAATATTTTTATTGTTCTGGCAGCGATCCTGGTTATTGGCGGGGCTTTCGCCGCCAAATATTTTTCCGACTTAAGCAGCTACCGCCAGGCTGTGGAAGAGATCACGATCGGTGAAGTGAATCTCGCGACAATTCCCGACGGAACTTATACCGGTTCCTCTGAGGCTGTTTGGGTCGGGGCGACGGTAGAAGTAACCGTACAGGATCATCGCATTACTAATATTAAGCTCGATCACCGGCACGGTCAGGGCGAAGCGGCTGAAGTAATTACCGACCATGTAATTGAAGCACAATCATTACAGGTAGATATCATCAGCGGCGTTACCTCAAGCTCTAAGGTAATCCTTAAGGCTATTGAAAACGCTCTGCTAAGTGCAACAGAGTAATAGTGTTCTCAGCCCTGGGCTTGCCCGCAATTTCTTTACGGCGCAACTTGTCCCTTAAAAAAGCATGCCAGAACTGTGTGATTGAGTCAAATAAAAAAAAGGAAAGAGGAGCTGGATAAAATGTCTTTAGGTGTTGTTTTTTATTCCAGGAGTAATAATACCAGAACCGGGGCTGAGTACATCGCAGGCAAGGTGAAAGCAGAATTAATAGAACTGACTGAAGCAAATGGGCGAAAAGGGCTGGGAGGTTTTATCAAAAGCGGTTACCAGGCTGTTTCCGGTAAAACTTCAGCATTAATAGGAGATCCCTGGAAAGAAGCCGATAAACACAGTGCCCTTTACCTGATGACGCCTATTTGGGGCGGTAAAACCACCCCGGCAATGAATGCTTTTATGCAGAATGCTGACTTTAAGGGGAAAATGGTAACAGCAATCACTTTTCAGGCAGATGAAAAAGGAGCAGGAACTAAGGTAACCTATGATCGTATTCGTCAAATCGTGGAAAGCAGCGGAGGTACATTTGTGGGTGGCTATGCCCTGCACAGCGCCGCTCCCGGCCGTTTTGCCGGGAAAGAATATATTGAAAAGCAATTGGATGAAAAATATTTAAGTATAATTAAGAATTCCTAAAAGAACAGGACTTTATAAAACTTAAGCCAGGCTATTTACTTATTAACTTATGATACCGTAAGCAAGTTGCCTGGCTTTTCATTTGAAATGGCAAAGTATATGATTTTACGGGCTATCCCGGCATACCTGGAAAGTTAAGCCCAGTTGGTGCCCGTCGTCCCTATGTATTACCCAGGGGTGCCATCCGGGCGTACCATTGTTCCAGTCACTGCAACCGCGCGTAGAGCCCCAGCCATTGGCTCGCCAGTTGTCGAGAGGCAGGTAAGTATCAGTGTATCTCCAACTGCTACTACGGTGGGAGCTGCGCACGGTAACTTCAAGGCTTTCATCGCCAAAAATTGGAAACCAACTGACTGAGTTGTTGCGGTTGCCATGGTCAAGGACTATCAAACAGCCTCTTTCACGGGTTTTGCTACTCCAGTTAATATCAGAAAAATAGAGGTTTGCCACCTCTCGCCTGGCAGCGCCCGAAACAGCGTGGGCTGTAAGACGAAAATCAACATTGTTACGTAAACTCCAGGGCGCGTACAAGCTCATAACTCTAATCATCAATCGGTCGGCCGCCGGCACCTCAAAGCTGTTATTGCTCATGTCACGCTCATAGATACTACCATCTGAGTTAACCACAACCCGGTAGCCTTCCCTCATCTGCTCACGAGTCGAGTTGCTCACTTCACCAACGATCAGGGTGCTGCTTTGAAAGCGCTCGAGGGTAACATTAGGGGCAAATGTGCTTGATGAATCACCGATATCAAGCTGACCCGCCCGTCCGGCAAATGCTTCAAAGGATACGGAGCGGTTGACAAGCGGTCCTTCACCCATATTTCTGATCGTGAAAGCCATTTGACCGGTGTCTTCCCCGGGAAGATAATGCACATCGGTGATCACCAGGTCAGGGGTCTGTGAACAAATAGGGCTATGAATCATCGCCCCGGAGCGCTCATATTCTTCTAAAACATCATCAAAGGGATCTATCACCACACAAGCATCGAAAGGTGGGTCAAGACGCATATCTGGATGTTCCAACACCGTGCGCTGACCTGCTTCAAGCACGAATTCGGGCCAGGTATAAACACCAAAAGAAACCCCATCGCGGCTTAAGAGCTCAATCTTTAAGTCGCGCCAGGGCCAGGTTGCTGAACCGGTATTGCGCACGTGAAGCCGAACCTGGCCGCTGCTCTCGTCAACTTCGAAATCTTCCAGGTTAATCCAGGGCAGCGGTTCCCAACCCTCCACACCGGAACCGACCGGGCTGCCGAAGGCAGGGCCCCACACGTAGGTTACCCGACAGCGCCCATTTTCAGAGACCAAAGCCCCTTCATTTTGTTGATCAAATATCCAGGCCATGCTGCTGTCTAGCTCGTAGATAGAAGATAGCCCTTCGGCGACGAGATCATCACATCCAGGGTCACTGGAGTCGCGGCAGCGCCCCTGGTCTTGATCCATTAGATGAAAACCGAATTCGAAGGCCCCGTCATCCGGAATATCCACAAGCAACACCGGCAGCCTGGGGTTGAAATGCCAGGTTGGGTCAGCAGCCATCTCAGCCAGATTGTAAACTGTGTTATGACGCAAGCCGTTTGGCATATCCAAACTGCCGCCACCGCTATCCGGGGCACGGGTGTCGAAAGCAATGCGCTTTTCATTGGCATAGAAATATCCGTAAACTGGCCCAACATCACCATGATGAGCTGGTCGGCGCCCATCACCACCTAAGTCAAAGGTTTCGAGTTCAAGAAAGGTGATCATAATTTCGCGCTGGCAGTTTTCGGCTTCCTGCTCCAGCCTGACAATAGAAGGTAGTGATTCAGGCCCATCGGGTAAACCGATGCGGTAAGCGGTAACCGAAAAAATGTAGGTTGTGCCGCAGGGTGGGTTGAACCATTCGTAAGGCAACATACTTTCACGCGCATCTGCCGGTTCCACCCACTGCAGGTTACCATTTAAGTAGATCCGGAAACCGTCAATTGGTTCTTCGTCTGGTTGTGGTTCGTAGTCCCAGCGCAGTGAGTTGCGGCGGTTGTCGAGCCGGGCGTTACTTGGTGGGGTCATATTGATATCAGTGTAGAGGGGGACAACTCGTCCGCCCCCTTCAGACGGTGAAACGCTAAAAGTAAATTCGTAAGTTCCATCTACACCACCGCTTAAAGTCATACCTGTCCAGAATTCAGGGGCGATATTGCTTCCCCAGTGGCCAAGTTCTACAGAGTCTGTGCCACCCTCTATGACGCCCACCAGGTTAAGGCTGATCGGCAGGTCAACATTATGCGACCAATTAAATGCCGGTATAGTGCTATCCGCCAGTTCAGAGACATTCCACATTGTTGTGCCATCTGCCTCACTGGCCAAAACAGCGAAGGATTCCTCTGCACCCGGGTCGTCGCGTCCGTCGGGATAGCGGTGCGGAGGAAAGTTGGCATAGCTCACATAAAGATAGAGCTGTTCAAAAGGGGCGGAAGTTGTTAAGCTGAGCAGCTCCAGGCGCAACCTGGTTTGATCTTCTGCCCGCTCGGTCCCGAGCAATTCCGAAATGTAATCCTGCGCCGGGAGGAGGAGCAAATCCTGCACCGGGCGGAGGATGTAGTCATCGATCACCCCGGGCACGGCAAAACCGGATCCGGGCGCAGCCCCCTCGGGTAATGGAGGATCGCCAGCGGGAGGATCATCAGCCGGAGGGTCGTCCCCGGCTGGCGGTTCTTCTACGTCGGGGATGATAACTTCATCCCCCGGGTCGAGCTGATCAGGATCTAACACCGGGTTAGCTAACTCCAGTAAGTCAGGCTCAAGGCTGTAATCATCGGCAATTGAGCGGAGTGTATCACCTTGCACAGCATTGTGGGTTCCTGCGGCGGCCCCTTCGCGTGCGCTTACTTCGAGCACCACCGAAGCCTGACCTGCAGTGCCGTCAGTAGCAATAGCGCGGACAATCACTACGTTATTACCGGCATCCGTGGCCAGCCAGTTGCTGGATAAAACCAGCGAGGTGTTCGGTCCCTCTCCGGGTGCGTTCTGAGCGTCAACAAAAGTATCGTTCACCCACAACTCCACCCTGCTTAAGCCATTGCCGCTCCGTGCGGTGGCATGAACAGCTACTCTTTCGCCAACCTGAAACGGTTCGCGGCTCAGCGGTGAGTGAATCAAAACCAGCGGTTTTGATTCGAGGGCGCGATTGTTTTGACTGACATAGATAATGGCCAACATAATAACACATAAAACCAGCATTAATACGATGAGTAGCCGGGCAGCCCGGCGAAAACTATTTTTCTTCTCCATAGTGGCCTCCTACATCAGCAAGATGGCAAAGTGTGACCAGTTCGACCAGGGACTGATATTGCCGGCCCCGTCTACTGCGCGCACCCGCCAGCGATAGTACCAACCACACTCAACATTAACAGTGGCTTCCTTGACCTGGAGCCCGCTTTGTGAGCCACCGGGTGCAGGCTGCCAGTTGTTATCGCCGGCATGCCTTTGCACTTCCACCCGGTATTCTGAAATGCCGCTTGGGTCGGTCACCGGCAGCCAGGCCATCGATTGCGCCGCTTTGCAGTTAATCGATAAACCGTCAGTAGGTACTGCCGGTATCGGCACAGGCGACGGTGTGGTGTCTGCCGGAGGCGGAGGCGGAGGAGCGGGAGGCTGGGGTGTAACACAGGATCCGGTGACCCTGACTTCCAGGGAATTGCGTTCTTCGGAACCATCAAGATTAAAGACCCTCATGGTATAAAGTTTGTTTTCGCAGAGGCAATCGCGGAAAGCGCCGGTTAATGGTTGCTCAGCACCTTCAAAGATAACCCGGTCGGCATTTTCAACCTGCCAGTGGATGGTGGTGCAGTCTCCGGCCTCAATTTGTGGTGGGTCGGCCCAAAACCGGATTGTGGCCTTTGGTTCAGTTGGTGGAGTTTCAGTGGCTGGTGGTTCGTCTGCGATAGGTGGAGAATCTGGCGGCTTCGGTTGTTCGGCAACAACAGGTTCTTCTTCCGGTTCCTCACCGAAGGTTATGCGCACTGCATCGGGCACACTGGCTGTCCCGTCGGAGCAATAAGCTACCGCCTGAATAGTGTAGACTCCTGGCTCGCCCGGTGTCCACGGTGTGTGGAATGCGGCCAGGCCAGCCCGCATGGGCGGGTTGCTGATGGTGGCCAGTAGATCGCCGTTAATCCAGATTTCCACGTTTTCTACCTTACCCTTTGCCTCGGCGTGACCTTTAATGTTAATGTCCTGTAAGTCGGCAAAGACCAGGCCATCTAGCGGCACATCGAGCCAAACCGTAACACTGCCCGGAGTATCTGTTCGTTTGCAACCTGATAACAGGCTTAAGCCCAGTAAAAGAGTTAAGCAGATAATCGTCACCAACTGGGCTGACCTAATCCTTACAGCGAGCATAGTGAGCCCCCCATATTTTCAAGTGTTTTAATACTCAAATTCCACCACAATAGCAACTGTGCTGCAATGAGCGCGGAAAAAGTCGTCGGCATTATTATTGTTTGTTGCACTGTTTAACCCTAACTTGATCTGCATGGTCTTCGATGGTACATTGATGTAATTGATCAATTCAGTCTTGAAGGTGGAAGACCTTAAGATAAGCGGGCTGCCGACGGCAGTGCTAAAGCTGTCAGTTGCAGAGTTAAAGATGTGCTTGCCCCCGGGGGCAAAGTCAGCGGCCACTAATGAAGAACCATATGGGAAGACCTTGAAATCGACCAGGCTGGCCAGGCCAACCGGATTTCCTACCCTATTTATATTTGTAAATACCAGGTAAGCATCGGTTATGGTATAGTCCCTATCGCCAACAACTGCGATTATTTGATCTCTAAGTGTGCTCAGGTAAAAGTTAAGAAACCCCTTGAACTGGCGGTTAAGTAAATTATCCCCCACCATAACATCACCTGAAATTATATCTCCTGCAGATGTTACCGACCCGCTTAAATCCGCACTGGCCACAACAGAAGCCCTCGCAGATTGGACCCGCCTGATTTCACCCGGATCACCTCCGTTTGCATCCGGCTCCGGCCACAAGGCAAGCTTTACAATCACGCTATCGCTGGCCCCGGAAGGGTCGCGGGCAATAACGTTCAGGCTGACATTTAGCGGTTCCAAATTTCCTGGCGGGTTGGCCGGCGATAGCCATGAAAAGGTCTTGGCTCTCATATTAGGCGGACGCGATTCTGCCCACATACCTTCGCCAATATGATCTATTACGCCGTGACTGGCTTCAACCTCCAGCTCAATCTCATCATCATCTTCATCTTCGATCAAGATATTAAAACTATGTTCACTTTCTTCATAGAAAAGTCGAAAAGGCTCATCAAGTCGATCGGTAATGTTCTCAGCCCTAATTGAAATTCTAACGATTTCAGGTGACCGATTACTACTACCGCTATTGCCGTCTCCGGCAGGTGGTGGGGCTGCCTCATCTTCGCCGTCACCACCCCCGGCATCTGGTTCAGGATCGCCGCCGTCCGAATCCGGAGGACCGGTCGGACCTGACGGCCCCGTGGCAGTGCCCACCACAATCCCGGCAAAAAGCTCAAGTTCAGCTTCTGCTGAGCCTTTGGGGTTTGATGCCAGGGCTTTCAAGAGAAAGGTTTCTTCATCTTCCAACAGCAGAAGGGTTTGATTATTAAGCACTTTACCGACACCATCGTTGCGATTAAAGGTAACCTGCGGCTCCGGCTTCCCGTCTACCTGCGCCTCAACCACCACCCGGTAAAGACCAGTGACTGAATCGGGGCCGCTGCTTTCTACCACCGCAAGGACCAGGGTTGGTTCAGTGTCGGGAGAAAAGATCAGGTCGCTTAGAGGGCTGATTAGAAAGAGTAATACCAATATAATCAAAACCAAAATAATCACCAGCGGCACAAATAAACTTTTTCTTTTTGTGTTTTCATTACGGACAGTTTCCATCAGCGCACTCCTTTCAAAGCATATAAATGGAATGTTTCTTATGTTATTGCAATTATAACAAAATTATAACGGATAGCTATGAAATCTTTATGAAATATTCAAAAATAGCTACCTGGGGTCTGTGATAGCCTAATCTGATATCAGATATTTTAGTCCCCGCCATAACTCAGGTTGAAATAACCACTGAGCAAAAACATTTAAATTTAAAATAAGTGCTTGACAACCTGATCAGCGGTGTTTATAATTGGAATAGAAAGTTAGTCTTGGCAAACAATTTATTTGTGAAACATTGCTCAGTAAGAGGTAGTGTTCAGGGATGAATATCAGTGAATCAAGCGAAATGTATCTTGAAACCATCTACATTCTTGAAGATGTTCACGGTCATGCTCATATTGCTGATATCGCAAAAAAACTAGGTGTAACTAAACCAAGCGTATCGAAGGCTATGGAGCAGTTAAAAAGGGAAGATCTAATCAACCAGGAAAGTTATGGGCCTGTTAACCTGACTCAAAAGGGTAAAGCGATTTCAAAGAAGATTTACAGGAAGCATTATTTAATTACCAGGTATCTTGAAAAATCGCTCAACCTTAATCACAGTGAAGCATCAGAAAATGCCTGCAGGATGGAACACATCATCACTGATGCTATGCTGGAAGCTATTGAGCAGTGCATGGAAAGTGATAATTAGATTAATTTATAGCAGGAGGTCAAGATGGAGCTGGCAGTTGTAAACAACATCATAAAGAGCAGATACCATAACAAGAAACTGAGTTTGGTCAGTGAGCGACCAAATTTATCAGAGGCCGTAATTAATGTGCCGTACATAATCAAAGAGGTCAATACCACCGATCAGAACATGAAGGATTTTCTATTTACTTTAGGTTGTTACGAGGGAGAAACAGTAACGGTGATTTCGGTCTTGGCCGATAATTACGTGATCAGCGTAAAAGATGCAAGATACAGTATTGATAAAGATTTAGCCCGGACCATATTGGTTTAAACTGTACCGGCCGAACTTATTTTTTTGCACTAATTGTTAGCCATAGCTAACAATATTATTTCCGGAGGTTTATGATGAAAATTGCCCTTGCAGGAAACCCTAATAGCGGAAAGACAACATTGTTCAATGCAATCACTGGTAAAATAGAATATGTTGGCAACTGGCCCGGTGTAACCATTGCCAAAAAAGAAGGCGATGTTAAAAAGGCTCTGAATAAGGGAGAGAGCAGAATAAGGGTGGTTGATCTCCCTGGAACCTATTCCCTGTCACCTTTTACCGGGGAAGAAAGTATCACCAGCGAATTTGTTAAGAATGAGAACCCTGATGTGATCATTAATATCGTTGATGCCACAAATCTGAGCAGAAGT
>Ga0194113_10002784_pt1 | contig 23615 bp, 25 predicted proteins | sample TA2MahC200mmetaG_FD_146193 | JGI IMG/M metagenome (GOLD analysis project Ga0194113, IMG submission 146193) | Freshwater microbial communities from Lake Tanganyika, Tanzania - TA2015017 Mahale Deep Cast 200m | ecosystem: Environmental > Aquatic > Freshwater > Lake | place: Tanzania: Lake... | reverse complement strand
TAGCATTGTCTGTTTCAGGATTTGTATCAATTCTCAGTGCACCTTTTGTCATAAAGGCTATAAATCCATACTATGCCTTTAAATTCCTCTATGAAAATGGCATGTCGGGATTTTTGGTGCTTTCTGAGGTTATCCTCTGTGCCACAGGTGGAGAGGCATTATATGCTGATATGGGACACTTAGGCCGAAGGCCTATTCTCAGAGCATGGTATTTTGTATTTGCTGCGCTTTTGTTAAATTATTTTGGACAGGGCGCATATCTTATTGCCCATCCAGATACAAAGAGTGTTCTTTTCGGGATGATATTCCATCAGGCACGGATACTGTATATCCCGTTTCTCATTCTCAGTATTATTGCGACGATTATAGCCTCTCAGGCAATGATCAGTGGGATGTTCTCCATCGTTTATCAGGGTATTACTACTCGCGTTATGCCCTTGTTTAAGGTGGACTATACATCCACTGAACTGAGGTCACAGATATACATTGGTTTTGTGAACTGGTTTCTGCTTATTGCGGTTCTCTTTATTATATTTGAGTTTGGTGCATCACATCGTCTCGCTGCAGCGTATGGTCTGGCGGTCAACGGTGACATGATTATTACAGGCATTTTAATGACATGGATATTCCTTTTAAAAGGTAAAAAATTAAAGGCATCTATCGCAATGGTCGTAATTTTAGTTGCTGCGGTATTCTTTTGGTCAAACCTGTTCAAGATACCTCACGGTGGCTACTGGTCCATTATCATAGCTTCTATCCCATTCACCATAATTATCATATATACCTTTGGCCAGAAAAAACTTTACAGGTCACTTCAGCCTGTGGGTATAAGTGTCTTCCTCAAAAAATATCGAGAGATATATCATAGTGTAGGCAGAAGTAGCGGAACTGCTCTTTTCTTTCTGAGAGATGCAAAGGAGATACCTCCCTATATCGTGAACACCATGTTTTCAAATAATATCATCTATGAAAACAACATCCTCGTCTCCATTGTAAAAAGAGACGACCCATTTGGCGTTACAGGATTCTTTAAAGAGGACCTTGCTGAAGGGTTAAGACAATTTGAGATTCAATGTGGATACATGGAGGTTTTTGATATAGAGGAGCTATTGAGAGAGGCAGGAATAGATGAAAAGACAATCTTTTACGGCCTTGAAGACATAGCTACCAGAAATATTATCTGGAAGGTATTTTCAGTTATAAAAAAGCTGAATCCTGCCTTTGTCCAATTCTATCAATTTCCACCACACAAATTACACGGAGTTTTAACACGTGTCGAGATGTAGTAACCATTCAGTGACGGGTGGAATTTGGTAGCCGCAGGCTTTAGCCTGCGTTAATGGCGCAACCTAAAGGTTGCGGCTACCACCTGCGACTAAAGGGAAATGTAACGGTTTTGGCTTGACAAACGGTTTTGGAGCTTTACATGAATGCTGGTTGAAAGCCCCGAATAAAACCACTCCGTATCTACTCTTCTTCTTTAAATCGAACAAATCGAAGTCTTTTCTTTACTGATACCATTTTCTTGTCAGCAAGCATTTTCTCTTTTGCCCTTTTCGATCGTTTTCGCTTTTGACGGCGAATCTTCTCTATCATTTGTATCTCTTCACTTTCCTTGCCTTTTATCAATTGTTCAATTTTATTTGCAAGGAGTACCCGTGCATGATAACGGTTCAGTGCCTGGGAACGTTCCTTCTGACATTTAACCTCAATCCCTGTTGGGATATGTTTAAGGTAAACACATGTTGATGTTTTATTTACATTCTGCCCGCCTCTGCCACCTGAACGAACAAAGGATTCCTTTATGTCCTCTTCACGAATATTGAGAGCATCGAGCTTTTCTTTTAATAATTTTCCTTTTAATGGAGTAACAGGAAATATGCTCATAATACAAAAAATGCATTTAATAGCCACAGAGGACACAGAGAAAACAGTGAGGACACTGATAAAATAGATGAAACACGAACGTTATGAAAAAAGATTATGAAAATGAGTAATCCCCCTACTCCCCCCTTTAGAAAAGGGGGGTAAGGGGGGATTTGAAGTGTCTCAAATGATATTAAAAAGTCATTCTGTATGCTCATTATCTTAATCTTAAATCTCTGTGCTCTCTGTGGTTAAATTATGATTTATTTTTCCCTCTATGATAATTTCTTTTTTAGCAATTCATTCACCATTTGCGGATTTGCTTTGCCTTTGGTCAATTTCATGACCTGGCCCACAAAGAATCCCATGAGTTTTTCCTCACCACCCTTAAACCTTTCCACCTCTTTTGGATTCTTTGCAATCATATCATCAACAGCCTTCTCTATTGCACCTGAGTCACTTATCTGTACCAGTCCCTTTTCTTTTACGATAATTTCTGCATCCTTGCCGGTTTTATATATTTCCTGAAAGACTGTCTTTGCTATCTTACCGCTGATAGTCCCATTTTCTATGAGCTTAAGCATATCAACGAGCTGTTTTGGTTTCAGGGGACATTCTTCAATGGTTTTAGTATCTTCATTTAAGAATCTCATCAAGTCACCCATTATCCAGTTTGAGATAGCTTTCGGTTGTCCTCCAAGACTGACTGCCATTTCAAACCAATCAGCAAGCGGCTTCTCAGAAGTAAGTAAATCAGAGTCGTATTCTGGGAGTCCGTACCCTGAGACAAAACGGTGCCTTTTTTTATCTGGTAGTTCTGGCAGTGATTCATTTATCTCATCAATCCATCTTTGTTCAACTGTTATTGGCACAAGGTCAGGTTCAGGGAAATACCGGTAGTCATGTGCCTCTTCCTTGCTTCGCATTGGCTCTGTTATCCCTCTCTCTGTATTCCACAGCCTTGTCTCCTGTTCAATCCTTCCGCCTTCATCGAGAATCTTTATCTGCCGCTTTATCTCATATTCAAGGGCCTTTTCGACAAATTTAAAGGAGTTAAGATTCTTGATCTCTGTCTTTATACCAAACTCTTTTTGCCCCAATGGTCTTACGGATACATTTGCATCACACCGCAAAGAACCCTGCTCCATATTTCCATCACAGACTCCAAGATACCGCAGGATGGTCCTGAGTTTTTTCATATACTCTATTGCTTCCAGAGGACTTCTTATATCAGGTTCGGATACAATCTCCATAAGGGGAACTCCAGTTCTGTTTAAATCCACAAAGCTATAATTCCCTCCGCCTTCATGTATATTCTTCCCTGCATCCTCCTCCATGTGGATTCTGGTAATACCGATCTTTTTTATCTCTCCATCAACGACAATCTCAACATTCCCATACTCGCATATCGGAAGTTCATACTGGCTTATCTGATATCCCTTTGGAAGGTCAGGATAAAAGTAATTCTTCCTTGCAAACCTGCTATATGGAGAGATCTTGCAATTTGTTGCAATGCCTGTCTTTATGGCAAACTCAAGTACCTTTTTATTTAAAACCGGAAGTACTCCTGGCATACCAATACACACAGGGCATGTCTGTGTATTCGGCTCGGAGCCGAATTTTGTAGAACAGCCACAGAATATCTTTGCATCCGTAAGCATTTGCGCGTGTACTTCAAGACCAATGACTGCCTCGTATCTCACAGGTTCGGCCTCCTCTTATGCCAATCGGTTGATTGCTCATAGGCATATGCGACCTTCAGAATAGACTCCTCATCGAAATGATTTCCGATTATTTGGAGTCCGATTGGGAGATTATGTGATGTAAATCCGCATGGTATGGAAATCCCGGGCACACCGGCGAGATTAACGGAAATTGTAAATATATCAGAGAGATACATCTGGAGTGGATCCGCAGTCTTTTCTCCAACTTTGAATGCAGCGGTCGGAGAGGTTGGTGTAACAATAACATCAACCGCCTTGAATGCCTCCTCAAAATCTCTTTTGATTAAAGTCCTTACCTGCTGTGCCTTCTTATAGTAGGCTTCGTAATATCCGGATGAGAGGGCATAGGTACCGAGCATGATTCTTCTTTTGACCTCTGCACCAAACCCCTGTGCCCTTGTATTCAAATAGGTATCCATTAAATCCTTGCCCTCTGCCCTGAAGCCGTATTTTACTCCATCATATCGTGCGAGGTTCGATGAAGCTTCTGAGGTTGCAAGGACATAATATGTTGCAACTGCATACCCTGTACGGGGCAGAGATACCTCAACAGGAATTGCACCGAGAGAATCGAGTTTCTTGATTGAATCTCTTACAGAAATCCCAACTTCTCTGTCCATGCCTTCAATAAAATATTCTTTCGGAATCCCTATTTTTATTCCTTTCATATCCTGACCAAGTACTGCCGTGAAATCAGGCACGGGCAGAGGAGCTGATGTTGAATCAAGTGGGTCGTGACCAGAGATTATATTCATTAATATTGCAGAGTCTTGCACATTTTTTGTAATAGGTCCAATCTGGTCAAGTGATGATGCAAAGGCGACAAGCCCATATCTTGATACCCTGCCATACGTTGGTTTCAATCCGACGACTCCGCATAAAGCTGCTGGCTGCCGAATTGAGCCTCCTGTGTCAGAGCCTAATGCTGCGATACATTCATCCGCTGCAACTGCTGCAGCAGAGCCACCGCTTGAGCCCCCGGGGATACTTTCTAAATCCCATGGATTCTTTGTTATATGAAATCCTGAATTCTCTGTTGATGATCCCATTGCAAACTCATCCAGGTTTGTCTTACCGACAAGCACATATCCCTGCTCGATGAGTCTTGACGTGACAGTACTTTCATATGGTGGTATAAAGTTGGACAGTATCTTTGAAGAACAGGTTGTACGGATACCCTTAGTGCACATGTTGTCCTTGATAGCGAGGGGAATTCCAAGTAATGATGTAGTGCTTTTTATGTTTTCAGAAGTAATCTTTTCCTGTACTCTATCCGCAATCTTCAATGCTTCATCTTTTGTTATTGTTACAAAGGCCGTTACCCTATCCTCAACAGCATCTATCCTCTCATAAATAGAGGTTACAACATCTTTAACAGAGACCTCTTTTCTCTCAAGCAGATCTCTTACCTCTGAAATCGTAAGACTATAGAGCTTCAATCTATTCTCCTCTGTTGAATTATCATGATTCAGTTGTTGGTTTTCAGTCTCAAACTCGATAAAGACCTTTGATTTGTTGTTAAAGTTTAGCATTCAGAGATAATGTTTGCAAGGTTTTATACAACAACTGGTTACATGATTACAATTTCACGTCAAAAAGTGTAATATACAGGAAGTGCATTTCTGCGTGTATGGAAGGGAAAGAGACAAAACAAGAAAGAACGGTTTTTCGTGTGAAGAATGTCGAAAAACCGTTTGTTGAGATCTTTGCAGATGGCGCATGTAGTGGCAATCCTGGCGTTGGAGGGTATGGTGTTATCTTGAGATATGCCAACCGTGAAAAGGAACTCTCTGGATATGAACCGATGACGACAAACAACCGTATGGAACTCACTGCAGTTATTAAAGCACTGGAAGCCCTTAAAAAACCATGCAGGGTGAAGATAATGACCGATTCAAATTATGTTGTGCAGGGAATGACCAGATGGATTTTCGGATGGCTCAAAAATAACTGGCAGAATGCACAGAAACAGGATGTTGTGAACCGTGACCTCTGGGAGCAACTTCTTAACCTCTCGAATCTTCACGATGTCGAGTGGGAGTGGATCAAGGGACACGATGGTTTTCGAGAAAATGAAAGATGTGATAAGCTTGCGAAGCTTGCGATCAAGAAATGCAAAAGACAAGGGTACGGTGTGAATGAACATTGACATAAAGAATCTGTCTGGCATGTTTCTGATAGCTGTTCCAAGTCTTAAAGACCCAAACTTTGAACGTACAGTTGTGCTCATATGTGACCATACCAAAGACGGTGCGTTTGGACTTGTTGTCAATCGCATTCTGCTGAGTAGCTTTGTGCCCCTGCTTGGTGGGTTGGATGTAAAGGAAAGTCTCATAGACCTTCCTGTTTTCTACGGCGGACCTGTGAAACCTGAACAGGGATATATCCTCTATACACCTGTGAGTAGTTACAATCCATCAATAAAGATTAACGATGACCTTGCCCTGACAACGTCAAGGGGAATCCTGATTGATATCGCTGCAGGGAAGGGGCCGAAACAGTTTCTCTTCGCTCTCGGTTTCGCAGGATGGTCTCCTGGACAGCTCGAGTATGAGTTAATGACAGATGGCTGGCTGGTCGCTCCTATGAATAACAAAATTATTTTTGATATGCCAGTGAGTGAACGGTGGAAGGCTGCAGCAGATTCAATAGGGGTTGATCTCACAAGACTTGTTGATAGACAGGGAAGGGTGTAGTTTTATCCCCTGAAGGATGCTTTACAGGTTAGCGGCAGATGGTGTGGTGCTTGTCCATTTTCTATGGATTGTTTTTCTCATCATCGGGGCATTCATAGGGAAGAAATACCGGGCTGTCAAGATATTTCATGTCGCTGGTCTCGGTTTCGCAGTGATTATGCAGATATTTGGATGGTATTGCCCGTTGACCTATCTTGAAATATGGCTAAGGCAAAAACATGATCCGTCACTTTCATACAGCGGCTCATTTATCATTCACTATATCGAGAAAATTGTCTACATCGAGCTGTCACCGTGGATAATCTTTATATTAACTCTTATCCTCGTTTCAATATCAGCATATCTCTATTTTGTACGAAGTAAACATGACATGAATGCTGGCTGAAAGCTCCAACTTTCAGTTGGAGATGAAAGCCAGCTTTATGAAAATATTTTCCTTACATGGAAGCCCCGACTTTTAGTCGGGGAGCTTCACTTAAAGAGACAAAAGTGAGGATGAAAATCTATCAAACAAGGGAAGTCTCCTCTCCCCTGGGGGGGTATTTTAGGGACAAACATTATGATTCTTTCGTAAAAAAGTTGAAAAGCATTCTAATAACCACAGAGACACAGAGGCACGGAGATTGACATATAAAAAAAGAAGCCATAAAAAAAGAAAAAATATTAATATATTCAAGCTTTTTTTGTTTGTAATAAATAAAAGAGATATTTGTTCTTATTCTCAGTGTCTCTGTGCCTCAGTGGTTATAGTTCTCTTTCAATATAAATACGAAAGAGGGAACATTATTAATAGAGGCTTGAATTTTCATGTAGCCGCAAACTTCAGTTTGCGTGTTTTTTTGTTTTCAATGCGTTACAAACGCAGGCTAAAGCCTGCGGCTACAAAAAAGGACTTTTGCAGGAGCCTAAATAGATAAAGAGATAAAAATGGAATTCCAGGAATTATTAAAAATAATGGAGAAACTCAGAAGTGATAAGGGCTGTCCCTGGGATAAAGAGCAGACGAGGGAATCGTTAAAACCATTTATTGTTGAAGAGGCGTATGAGCTCATTGAGGCTATCGAAGAGCAGAGTCCAGAGAAAATAAAAGAAGAACTTGGAGACCTGTTGTTTCAGATAGTCTTTCAATGCCAGATAGCAAAAGAGAAGAATGAATTTGAGGTGGCTGATGTTATTGAACAGATTGGTCAAAAAATGATTACACGGCATCCCCATGTCTTCGGAAAAGCAGAGTGTAGGACAGCGGATGAGGTTATCATGCAATGGGAAGAACAGAAAAAACGTGAAGGGAAACTCCGAGAATCCATCCTTGATGGAGTCCCTCAGACAATGCCCTCTTTGCTCAGAGCACATAGGCTTCAGGATAGGGTGGCAAAGGTTGGATTTGATTGGGAGCGGGTCGAAGATGTTTTTAAAAAGCTTGATGAAGAATTAAAGGAATTTAAGAATGCATTCGAGATAAAGAAACAGGATGACATAGAAGATGAACTCGGTGACATCTTCTTCATGCTTGTAAATCTCTCGAGGTTTATCGGTGTAAATCCTGAGGATGCCCTGAGGAAAACTATCAGTAAATTCATTTCCCGGTTTCGTTATATTGAAATGAAAGCCGCTGATCAGGGGAGAAGACTTTCGGATATGAAACTCGACGAGATGGATAGATTATGGGATGAGGCAAAAGGGAAAGAGAGGTGATTTATAACAGAGGTGATTTATAACCTTGACAGAGAAAATGATCCGTGGTATAAAAATTTAACCTGTGTTTCGGGTTTTATTTTTTTCCTGAAAAGGAGAAGGAGGGGTGTAGTCGTATGTCGTTAGAAGGTAAAGTGAAGTGGTTTAATGAGACAAAAGGGTATGGCTTTATCCAGCAGGATAATGGGCCTGATGTCTTCGTGCACTATTCCGCCATCTCATCAGAAGGATTTAAAACTCTATCAGAGGGACAGAGGGTCCAATTTGATGTTGTTGAAAGTGATCGTGGGTTAAAGGCAGTAAATGTCATGAAAATGTAACAATCAATACAAGGGCCTGCTCTGCAGGCCCTTGCTCAATCCTGAAATTCTTTCTTTTAGCTCCCTTTTCTATTTGACAAAGTTCCGCTTTTCTTTTATGTTTAATTACCATGGCCATGACAATAAAAATGAGAACGAAAGTTCTTCTTTCTTTGGTATCAGTTAAGGGATAGAGTTCGAATATGAGGCTACCAGAATGGATAAAAACTAAGAGATGCACAGGTATTCATGATACAAAACGTATACTCAGGTACCATGGTCTTGCTACGGTATGTGAGGAAGCACGGTGTCCAAATATTGGTGAATGCTTTTCAAGACCAACCGCTACCTTTATGATACTTGGATCAAAATGCACAAGAAACTGTGGCTTTTGTTCTGTTGAATCTTCTCTCCCGGGGCCTCTTAATCCAGAAGAACCTGAAAGGGTTGCAATGGCTGCACGAGAAATGGGACTGCGATATATTGTTATTACATCGGTAACACGGGATGATCTTTACGACGGTGGGGCAGGACATTTTGCAAAAACCGTGTCCGCCATCAAAAGACATCTGCCTTCCTCAAAGGTAGAGGTGCTAACGCCTGATTTTAAAGGCAATAGAGACGCTTTAAACAAGGTGCTGGTTTCAGAACCTGATGTCTATAACCACAATGCGGAAACTGTTCCGAGGCTTTATCCTCTGATAAGGCCACAGGCAGATTACAGGCGCTCTCTGTCCTTGTTAGAGCAAGTAAAAAAGAGTGCACCGAACATACGTACAAAATCAGGGCTTATGCTCGGGCTTGGAGAAACGTTTGATGAGGTTGTTGGTGTCTTGAGGGATTTACGAAGCGCAGGATGTGATATTGTCACAATCGGCCAGTATCTAAGGCCTTTGAGGATAAACCTGCCTGTCATTGAATACATAAGACCAGAGATATTTGAAAGAATTCGTCTTACGGCTCTTTCTCTGGGATTTCAATATGTAGCTTCTGCTCCACTTGTAAGGAGTTCAATGAATGCAGAGGAGATGTATCATAATTGAAAGTAATATTCACTATAATGTCATTCCAGCTTGTCTGGAATCTTTCTTTATAACATCTCTCTTGCCCCCTTAATTAAAGGGGACGAATGAAGGATTCCGAACAAGTCGGAATGACAAACTAAATCAGATGGAGAGAACGACTATGTATGAGTTCAACAGGATCAAAAGACTACCACCATATGTCTTCAGCATCGTGAATGCCCTGAAAATAGAGGCAAGACATCGCGGGGAAGATATTATTGACTTAGGGATGGGAAACCCTGATGGTGCACCATCAAAACATATTATAGATAAACTCTGTGAGGCTGCATATAACCCAAAAAACCACAGATATTCAGCATCGAAAGGGATAACCCAGCTGAGGAATGCGATATGTGAATGGTATGCAAGACGTTATGATGTCATCCTTGATCCTGAGATAGAGGCTGTTGTTACCATAGGCTCAAAGGAAGGCCTTTCTCATCTTGCACTCGCAACTATAAGTCCTGGTGACGTCGTCATGACTCCGACCCCAGCCTATCCCATACATCCTTACAGCGTGATCATAGCTGGTGGTGAGGTAAGGAGTATCCCAATAGGCAAAGGGATAGACTTCTTTGTGGAGATGGAAAACGCATATAAGTCTTCATGGCCAAGGCCAAAGATGCTTATCATAAATTTCCCTCATAATCCTACGACTCAGGTTCTTGAGGGATTAGATTTTTTCGAAAAGGTTGTAGATTTTGCAAAGGAAAACAATATCATTGTTCTGCACGATCTGGCGTATGCAGATCTTGTCTTTGATGACTATAAAGCCCCGAGTTTTCTACAGGTACCCGGTGCAAAGGATGTTGGAGTTGAATTTTTCTCCTTGACGAAGAGCTATTCAATGGCCGGGTGGAGGGTTGGTTTCTGTGTGGGGAATCAGGATATTGTCGGTGCTCTTATCAAGATAAAGAGTTATCTCGACTACGGGATGTTCCAGCCCATACAGATTGCGAGCATTGTAGCATTGAGAGGCCCTCAGGATTGTGTTGAGGATATACGGAAGACCTATGAGTCAAGGCGCAATGCACTCATAAAGGGTCTCCATCAGGCTGGCTGGAATGTAGACCCGCCAAAGGCAACAATGTTTGTATGGGCAGAGATACCAGTCCGATTTAAAAAGATGGGTTCCCTTGAATTTACCAAGATACTTATCCAGGAGGCAGGTGTTGCTGTATCCCCTGGTATCGGGTTTGGTGAAGGTGGTGATAACTATGTTAGGTTTGCCCTTGTAGAGAATGAGCACAGGATCAGACAGGCAACAAAAGGATTAAGAAAGGTGTTGAAAAAATGATAAACGTCGGAATCATAGGGTTTGGAATAGTCGGTAGTGGTACCGCAAAGGTTCTCCTTGAACATAAGGATATTCTTAGAGAAAGACTCGGTTTCGAGATAAACCTCAAGAGGATTGCTGACCTCGACATTAAACGGGACAGGGGTATAAATGTACCTGAAGGAGTTCTTACCACAGATGTAAATATGATCTTCAATGACCCTGATATTCAGATAGTCGTCGAACTCATTGGTGGCATCAGACCTGCCAAGGATTTCATCCTAAAGGCAATTCAGAATGGCAAACATGTTGTTACTGCGAATAAAGCGCTTCTTGCCACCGAGGGAACTGATATATTTGATGCAGCATATAAGGCTGGAGTAGAGGTTGGATTTGAGGCATCTGTAGCAGGAGCCATTCCCATTATTAAGGTAATGAAGGAAGGGCTTGTTGCAAACAGGATAAAGGCAGTTTACGGGATCATCAATGGCACATCAAATTATATCCTCACAAAAATGACAGAAGAAGGTGTTGAGTTTTATGATGCATTGAAGGAGGCACAGAAACTCGGTTATGCAGAAGCCGATCCAACCCTTGACATTGAAGGGATTGACACTGCGCATAAGCTCACAATCCTTGCGACCCTTTCATACGGGATTCCCCTCTCATATAATTCTATACATATAGAAGGAATTTCCAAGATTTCTTCGCAAGATATAGGTTTTGCATCTGAATTGGGTTACAAGGTGAAACTGCTTGCTATCGCAAAGGAATCAGAAGGTGAAATAGAGCTCAGAGTTCATCCGACAATGCTTCCAAAAGAGTATCTGATATCAAAGGTTGATGGTCCGTTCAATGCCATTTATGTTGAGGGAGATGCGACAGGGTCAACCTTATATTATGGAAGAGGTGCCGGTTCTGTCCCCACAGGGAGTGCTGTGGTGAGTGACATCGTTGATATTGCAAGGAATATTCAAAAAAATGCTATAGGAAGGGTACCGACGATACCAAAGATTTTCGGAGATATAAGGATAAAAAAGATAGACGATGTAATATCCAAGTATTATTTCAGGTTCTCGGCGCTTGACAGACCGGGTGTCCTTTCGAAGATTTCAGGGATACTTGGAAACTATAATATCAGTATTGCATCAGTCATTCAGAAAGGCAGAAAGATTGGCGAAGCTGTTCCGCTCGTTGTCCTTACCCATGAGGCAAAGGAGAAGGATGTGAGGCAGGCTGTGAATGAGATAGACCAGTTATCTGTTGTGATGGATAAGACAATATTTATAAGGGTTGAGGGGAAAGAGGGAAGTTAAGAGGCAAGAAAGAGATTCGTGGAGTTTACAGAGGAACAGTTTCAGAGATATAGCAGACAAATTATCCTTCCGGAGGTTGGCGAAGAAGGACAGAAAAAGATTGGGAGTGCAAGAGTATTTCTTGTCGGAGCAGGTGGTCTTGGTTCGTCCGTCGGTTACTATCTTACTGCAGCAGGGATCGGTACCATTACAATTATTGATAATGACAAAGTCGAGTTAAGCAATCTTCAGCGTCAGATAGCACATACAATCAAAACCCTCGGGATGCCAAAAGCTGAATCTGCAAAAGAGACATTTCAATCTCTGAATCCTGATGTACATGTGGTTGCAATCAAGCAGAGGCTAACAAAAGAGAATATTCTCGATTTGATAAGAGATTATGACATTGTTATTGATTGCAGTGATAACTTTCCAACCAGGTTTCTTGTCAATGATGCCTGTGTCATGACAAAAAAAATACTTGTAACAGGTGCGGTATCACAATTTGAAGGACAGGTTATGGCTGTGATACCAGGCGTTGGTCCGTGTTACAGATGTCTCTTTGAAGAACCTCCTGTACCTGATGCCTTCCCCTCTTCACATGATGTCGGAATACTTGGTGTAGTTCCTGGAGTCATAGGGATACTTCAGGCGACAGAGGTCTTGAAGATTCTCCTCGGCAAAGGAGAAATTCTCAAAGACACTCTCTTAATCTACAATGCACTTACTGCAACATTCAGAAAAGTAACAGTTCCAAAGAGGCCGGACTGTTCAGTGTGTGGTGATAATCCGAAAGAATTACTAATAAGTTCATAAGTAAGGCCACATAACCGTCATTCCCCGACTCGATCGGGGAATCCAGAAGACTGGATTAGGAGCCTGCCCCGTACTTGATACGGGGGTCAAGCCGGATAATGACAACATTCGCATATGATGTGGTTTTACTTATGAACTCCTTAGTATATGTCATTGACCCGAAAATACCCCTCTTTGGTAAAGAGGGGTTCGGGGAGATTTTATGAATTATAACTGCAAACATTTGTTCTTAAAATCCCCCTTCATCCCCCTTTGCCAAAGGGGGAATAAATGATATTTTCATACTCCCTTGTGAGCCGATGGCTTATGTCATTCCCGTGAAAACGGGAATCCAGTTTTCACCATGAACAAATTATTTATCACAAGAGAACTCCTCGATGAAATAATCTCACATTGCAGAGAGGACTATCCAAAAGAGGCATGTGGAATCCTTGGAGGAAAGGGGAATACCATAAAAAAGGTTTATAGGGCAGTAAATGTTGATAATTCATCAGTAACTTATCGGATAGAACCTTTTCAAATTCTGAAGTCTCTTCAGCAGGGCGGTTTAGAGATGATCGCAGTTTACCATTCACATCCTCATTCTCAAGCGTATCCTTCTTTAATTGATATTGAACGCTCTTCTGAACCGTATTCTCCTTATGTATCAATTTATATGATTGTAAGCCTTGTACAGGGGGAACCTGAAGTAAGTGTCTTTGCCATAAAAGATAGGGATATCAGAGAAATAGAATTGATAATTGCTTGATTTTTCAGGATATTTTTTAGGACTTCAAGAAATCTTGACACCAGTCTTTCTATTCTCTTAAATTATAAGTGCTTCTGTTCACATTTGGAGGGGAAATGGGGTAGGGATAGCTTTAATCACCAAAGATCTATTTTTAAAATCTTAAGGCTTGAAAATGGCTTTCGATTTTCAAGCCCCAGTCTTCTATCTTCAACAATCCTCGACACTTGAAATGTCTTTAAAATATAGATATTACATTCACTCATAAAGAATGCATAGCAGGATGTGGTGAGGGTAGCAGAGGCAGGGAAGAAAAAGAAAGGAGACAGTGCAATGGGAGACAAAAATTGTTCTAAATGTGGAACAATCAACTCATCAATAGCAAATTTTTGCAAAAGCTGCGGTACTACATTGAAAAGAATGGATATGGTTATTGAAGATATGGACTTAAAGAAGGAAATTCCTCTAAGGAAAGCCAAGAAGGATGAAGCTGGAAAACAGATTTCAGAAGAACAAAAACATTTGGACACAACAAAGAAGATAAGTAAATTTGAAAAAATGAAAAAGAGCCCGGATTTTTATAAGATACTACCCCCTATCGGCGGTTTTTTCTTTACTTTGCTATTGCTGGGGATTGCTTCGGAAATATTCAGACAAGGAAGCTTCGGATACAGGCTTTTTTTACCTGAGGGAGATTGGTATCAAAAGGCTGTTCCTTTAATTATAGTATTTTTGTTCATCTGGTCATTAATCCTGCTCATGTCTAAACTGCGGGAAGTCCAAAAAGAGGGAAAGAACCTTAAAGAAATGGTTATCTTGAACCTCCCTTATTTTATACATAAAGAGGGCGTTAAGGTTACCATAGATAAGATTTCTTCTAATAAAAAAATCAACAATGGGAAGCTTTTTGAAAAAGTTATTTCTCTCTTAGATCAATTAGATACAACCAATGATGTCCAACGAAGTCATGAAATTTTCAAGCACCAAACCGTGATAGACTCTAATACCGCTGTATCGGACTATGCAATTGTACGTATATTCATTTGGGCAATGCCTGTGCTGGGCTTTATCGGGACTGCCATTGGTATAGGGCTTGCAGTAGGCAATTTCCCCGGTTTTCTATCAGGCGATATAGAGAATATCGAGATGGTTAAAAAGGAGATGTTCAAGGTTTTGGGAGGGTTGTCCTATGCCTTTGATACAACATTGTTAGGGTTAGCAACATGTCTATTTACCATGCTCCTGGCCTCTTTTACTCAAAATAGAGAAAAGGGTTTACTTACTGATGTTGAAAATCTATGTCTTAAAATCATTGCCAGATTTAAATCCGAAACGCCGACTATGCCAATTACCCAATTAATAGATTCATTGGTTAATCCAATTGTGACTATCCGGGAGGAAGTGGATGCCATATCTGAAAGATTTTCAAACAACCTTAAGGTGTTTGCTGATAGTTTTGTAGCCGCAGCCCAGGAATTATCCAGAGAGATTGCAGAACTGCCCCTGAAATTGCAAAATGAAGGTAAGGATATTAAAAAGGTTACAGGTGATCTTCAAAAATTCAGTCAGGTTTTAGGATGTATTCTTGAAGATAGCAATGTGCAATTCAAGGAGTCCCTTGCAAATCTTTCGTCCCATATTGAACCTTTGCATTTAACACTCAAGCTTAATATTCAATCATTTAATACACTAAACTCAATCAACCAGGTTTTGACCGAGATGCAAAGAACTCTAAACAGTTTAACGCCCTTACTTAACAGGCTTAGTGATCCTCTTGAATTCAGGCTGGTTCCCTTCCATTCAGATGATTATAGTGCCCGGATGTCAACGAATGCTAAACCTCTTGAAATAAAAGAGGGTGTGTAAGATGGAGGTATGTGAAGATTGTAAAAAGGATGGCTGTGTTGAAATGTCCTGAATGTTATTTTGAAAATGAAAATGATGCAAAATTTTGCATTAGATGTGGATATAAGATTCCAGAGGAATCACCTTTCACAAAATTAGGAGCAGCCGAGCAAAAACAAAAAAAGACCTTCAAAAAAGGTTATGTGATCCTGCCTTTGATTTTGATTTCTACTATGATAATATACCTTCTATTATCAAGTTATTTATTATCTCCAAAAACACCAGCAACTAAGAGTGAAGAAATACAACAACCATTAAAAGAGGCCCTTCCCTCATTACCTCCGGAACCTGCAACAAAACCTTCTCCCCCGCCTGCCCCAGAACCTCCTCCTCTTACTGAAAGGCCACAGAGACCTGCTGCAAATGAGAGACACGAGACAATTATTCGTTACCTTAAATTAGGAAGGGCTTTTTATGAAGATGGCAATTATGACAAGGCTGTAGAGATATTTAATAGGGTACTAAAGATAGACCAGAATAATGAAGAGGCACTAAATGGCATTAGAAAGGCTGAAGAAGCAAGAGAAAGTCGGTATACTAAAGGGCATTAGAAAGCATTATGACAATAAACAAGACCTGAACTTCATCACTTTTGACCCCCATCATGATCCTCTTCAACCCCTTTGAAATAATGTTCTCTTTAAAGTAAAATAGGCTACGTTAAATTTTTGTTACTGGCAGGTAGAGAAAGTATGAGTTATGTAAAAGGTCTTAAATGTAGGGAATGTAACAGGGAATACCCTGTTGAGCCGATGTATGTGTGCGAATTCTGTTTTGGTCCGCTCGAAGTAGTCTATGATTATAACGGGATAAAGAAGGTTCTGACAAAAGAGGTGATAGAAAAAAGGGGACAGAATCTATGGAGATACAGAGAGCTGCTCCCTATAGATGGTGAACCTCAGGTAGGCCTTCAATCAGGATATACTCCACTTCTCAAGGCCGATAATCTTGCAAGAGAATTGGGAGTAAAGGAACTGTATGTCAAGGACGATACCGTTTCACATCCTACCCTCTCATTTAAAGACAGGGTTGTTGCTGTTGCCCTCACCAAGGCAAGAGAATTCGGTTTTGATACCGTTGCGTGCGCATCAACAGGAAACCTTGCCCATTCTGTATCAGCCCAGGGCGCAAAGGCAGGGTTTAAGCGATTTATATTTATCCCTGCAACACTCGAGGCAAGCAAGATAGTTGCGTCGCTTGTATATGAGCCCAACCTTATTGCAGTTGACGGTAATTACGATGAGGTAAACAGGTTATGCAGTGAAATAGCGAACAAATACAGATGGGCCTTTGTAAATATAAACATAAGGCCATTCTACGCAGAGGGTTCAAAGACACACGGTTTTGAGATTATAGAGCAGTTCGGATGGAAGGCTCCTGATAATATCGTCGTACCGTGTGCAAGCGGATCACTTCTGACAAAAATATGGAAGAGCCTCAAGGAATTCAAAGAGATTGGTATCATACACGATGTGCAAACGAGGATATTTGCAGCTCAGGCAACGGGATGTTCACCGATTTCTACAGCAATCAAACAAGGGACTGATGTAATCAGGCCTGTAAAACCGAATACCATTGCCAAATCACTCGCTATTGGAAACCCTGCTGACGGGTTTTATGCTACGCAGGCTGTGAATGAGAGTGGAGGCTATGGCGAAGATGTCTCTGATCCGGAGATTATAGAAGCAATAAAACTTCTTGCAAGGACAGAGGGGATATTTTCAGAGACAGCAGGTGGGGTTACTGTTGCGGCAACAAAAAAACTCATAGAGAGTGGCAGGATAGCAAGAGATGAGGTGACAGTAGTATGTATTACTGGGAATGGGCTTAAGACGCAGGAGGCATTGCATGGTCAGACCATTTCCCCATATTACATAAAACCAAACCTTGCATCGTTTGAAGAAGTGCTAAAAAAGATAGAACACAGTAAACAGTAAACGGTGTACTCTGAGAGTTCTTCATGCTGTTTACTGACTACTGTCTACTGTATGCTGAGAAATAGGAGGTATATAGATGGCAGTGAAGGTAAGGATTCCAGCTCCTCTTCAGAGGTTGACACAGGGACTGGGAGAGGTAGAGACCGGTCCAGGCACGATAATTGACCTTGTGAATGATCTTGATAAAAGATTCCCTGGAATAGGTGAGAGGATCTCTGAAGCAGGGAAGATAAGAAGATTCGTGAATATCTATGTAAATGAAGAAGACATACGATTCCTCAAGGCTGAGGAATCAGAAGTGAAGGATGGGGACGAGGTGTCAATTGTTCCTGCAATTGCAGGCGGTTGTTAGATAAGGAGGGTTTATGAAGAAGAGGGTCAAATTGACCTTCCCGCAACATCTTATCAAAGAGCCTGTTATTTTTACCATGGCTAAGAAGTATAATGTCATGCCGAATATCAGGAGGGCGAGGGTCACAGAAACGGCTGGGGAAATGGTTCTCGAACTTGATGGCAAAGAGGATGACCTTGAAAAAGGGATCAAATCCCTCAGGGATCAGGGTATCCAGGTAGAACTGATAGAAGGAGACATTGTAGAATAAATTCAAAATGCAAAATATAAATTTCAAAATGTAAAATTGATGTATTCCTATAGTTTTGCATTTTCGTTTTTGCATTGACTGAACATGGAGATTATATGGAGATAGGAGAGTGTCATAGAACAAAAATTGTATGGGGAGGTATCATAGAAGCATACCGAGAATTTCTTCCCGTTACTGAAAAAACACCGATTATAACCCTTAATGAGGGGAATACACCTTTCGTAAGAGCAGAGAACCTTAAGAAAAGTGCAGGTATTGACTTAGAAATTTATTTAAAGTTTGATGGTGCAAACCCAACAGGGTCTTTTAAAGACAGAGGAATGACCCTTGCTCTTTCCAAAGCCTGTGAAAGTGGCTCAAAGGCAGTCATATGTGCATCTACAGGGAATACATCAGCATCTGCATCTGCTTATGCAGCAAGGGCTGGTATCAAGGCTATCGTTCTGATACCAGAAGGCAAGATTGCCATTGGAAAGCTCGCACAGGCACTGATGCATGGAGCACATGTTATTCAGGTAATGGGAAACTTTGATGAGGCATTGAGTATTGTGAAGACAATTGTGGAAAAATACCCTATAACCCTGGTAAATTCTATAAATCCTTTCAGGCTTGAAGGTCAGAAATCTGCAGCGTTTGAGATCTGCGACCAGCTTGGTTTTGCACCGAAATATCATGCCCTCCCTGTAGGCAATGCAGGAAACATAACTGCATGCTGGAAAGGGTACAAGGAATATGCCATGGCCAAAAAGATTACCACATTACCAATAATGCTCGGGTTTCAGGCGGCAGGTGCTGCGCCCATTGTAATAGGGGAACCCGTTGAGAAACCTGAAACCATTGCAACTGCAATAAGGATAGGAAACCCTGCAAGCTGGAAAGGTGCAGTTGCAGCTCGGGATGAATCAGGGGGTCGGATTGATGCTGTGACCGATGAGGAGATTTTGTATGCTTATAAACTCATTGCCTCAGTAGAAGGAATTTTTTGTGAGCCCGCATCGGCTGCTTCCCTCGCTGGTGTATTAAAATTATGCAAAGAAAATTATTTCAAGCCGGGGGATTGTGTTGTCTGTACCCTTACCGGCAATGGACTGAAGGATCCGGATATTGTTTTTAAGGTTTCAAAGGAACCGCTTAAAGTCAGTGCTGATATAAAAGCTGTTGAGAAGGTCTTAGTGGGGATTCTATGAAATATATCGTTCTCATTGGTGATGGCATGGCAGACTGGCCGATAAAAGAACTTGATGGGAAAACTCCCCTTCAGAAGGCTTTTACTCCATACATGGATAAACTTGCAAGTGAGGGAATGCTTGGTAAAGTAAGGACTATCCCCGAGGGTTTCCATTCAGGGTCAGATGTTGCCAATATGAGTATCCTTGGATATAACCCTATCGAATTTTATTCAGGAAGGGCTCCCCTTGAAGCAGCCAGTATAGGAGTGAATCTCAAAAAAGATGATGTAGCATATCGATGCAACCTGGTTACCCTCAAATATAATAAAGATAAGACATGCGCTGTTATGGAGGATTATTGTAGTGGACATATAACAACAGAGGAGGCAAGGGTACTTATCAATGATATTAACAATGATCTCGGTACAGAGGACATCAGTTTTTATTCAGGGGTGAGTTACCGTCATCTTATGGTCTGGTCTGGTGGTGCATTGGATGTTGAGTGTACCCCGCCTCATGACATTATTGGTAAGGACATAGCAGATTATCTTCCTGTGGGTGAACGTGAAGATGTGTTGAGAAATATCATGCTCAAATCTGTAGGAATTCTTGAAAGACATTCCATAAATAGGGATCGGATAGGAAAAGGCAAGAATCCTGCAAATGGTATCTGGCTATGGGGCCAGGGCAAGAGGCCAAATATCCCTCTGTTCAGAGAGAAATATTCTGTTGAAGGCGCACTCATCTCAGCAGTTGATCTTACCAGAGGGCTTGGTATGTATGTCGGATTCGAAATACTCGACGTCCCTGGTATTACAGGATATTTAGATACGAACTATGTCGGAAAGGCAGAGGCGGCACTGAAGTCTCTTGAGAAAGTCGACTTTGTTTATATTCATGTTGAGGCACCTGACGAGGCTGGCCATTCGGGCAATTATAAGGATAAAATAAGGGCAATCGAGGATTTTGACGCACTTGTTGTTGGTACGGTCATTAATGGATTGACATCCTTTCAAGAATATCGTATTCTCCTGTTGCCTGACCATGCAACACCAATAGAAGTCAGGACCCATACAGATGAACCAGTTCCCTTTGTGATATTTGACAATAGAATCGTGAGGAAAAATGAAGGAGTGGCCTTTAATGAATCTTTGACAGAAAGAAAAGATATCATGGTGTTTGATGAAGGATATACATTGATGGATTATTTTATTAAAGGTTGATAAAGAGTTGTGAAGTTTACCACCACACCAGAAAGCCCTTTAGCCAACCTTGCTTGACAAAATATTTTTTATTTGGTATCCTGTCGTTTTGCTTTAAGCAATCAACTTTTTGAATTTACATGAATACTGGTTGAAACCTCCGACTTTCAGTCGGAGATGAAAGCCAGCTATATGAAAAAAATTTCCTTGTATGGAAGCCCTGACTTTAGTCGGGGAGCTTCAGTTTTTGGAGGTACTGTGCCTACGATAGCACAATTGGTAAAAAATGGGCGTAAAAAAGTCAAGAGTAAGACCAAAAGCCCTGCATTGAGAAGTTGCCCTCAGCAGCGGGGAGTGTGTGTGAGGGTTTATACAACTACGCCCAAGAAACCGAACTCTGCACTGAGAAAGGTTGCAAGAGTGAGGCTTATGAATGGGATAGAAGTCACAGCATATATACCAGGAGTTGGTCATAATCTTCAGGAGCATTCTATTATTATGATCAGGGGTGGCAGAGTAAAGGACCTTCCTGGCGTTCGGTACCATATTATAAGAGGCACGCTCGATTCCATGGGTGTTGCTGACAGGAGACGCGGAAGGTCAAAATATGGTGCCAAGAGGCCAAAGTAGGAGGGTATAAATAAATGCCGAGGAGAAGGGTTGCAGAAAAAAGGGATGTTTTACCTGATCCCAAATACAATAGCAAAATTGTGAGTAAGTTTCTCAATATCATCACGAAGGACGGTGAGAAATCAACAGCAGAGAAAGTCTGTTACGGTGCTTTTGACATCTTAAAGAAAAAAACAGGGAGCGATCCTCTGAAGGTATTTAAGACAGCACTCGAAAATGTAAAACCACTCGTGGAGGTAAAGCCAAGGAGAGTGGGTGGTGCCACTTATCAGGTTCCAGTCGAGATAAGACCGCATAGACGTACGGCATTAGCCTTTCGATGGATTATAAATTATTCACGAGCAAGAAGTGAGAAGACAATGCAGGAAAAGTTGGCAGGGGAACTACTGGACGCATTTAACAATACCGGGGCTTCTATCAAAAAGAAGGAAGACACCCATAAGATGGCTGAGGCGAATAAGGCCTTTGCCCATTATAGATGGTAAGAATAATAGAGGAGAAGGCAGTTGTCACGGTTTCCATTAGAAAAAACGCGCAACATTGGAATTATGGCACATATAGATGCAGGGAAAACTACGACTACAGAACGAATTCTTTATTATACAGGCGTTACCTACAAGATAGGCGAGGTAGATGAGGGTACTGCTGTCATGGATTGGATGGTTCAGGAGCAGGAGAGAGGGATAACCATTACCTCCGCAGCCACTACATGTTTCTGGAAGGACCAGAAAATCAATATCATTGACACACCAGGACATGTTGATTTTACCATTGAGGTCGAAAGATCTCTCAGGATATTAGACGGAGCAATTGCAGTCTTTGATGCGGTGGCAGGTGTCGAACCACAATCAGAGACCGTCTGGAGGCAGGCAAATAGATATAATGTTCCGAGAATTGCATTTATGAATAAGATGGATAGAGTTGGTGCTGATTTTTTCATGAGTGTGAATAGTATGATAGAACGCCTTGGCGCTAACCCGGTTCCTATCCAGATACCCATAGGTGCTGAGGATGGATTCAGAGGGTCTATCGACCTTGTCAGGATGAAGGCAATATACTTTGATGATGAAACATTGGGTGCAAAATATGTTGAAGGTGATATACCAGATCTGCTTATACCTCATGCCCGCCAATACAGGGAGAAGATGCTCGAAGCCTTAGCCGATGCCGATGAGAACATCATGGAGAAATTTCTGGGTGGAGAGGCAATAAGTGAAGATGAGACAGAGATGGCAATAAGAAAAGGAACATTAGAAATGAAGATCACTCCTGTTTTATGTGGTTCTGCATTTAGAAATAAAGGGCTACAGCTTTTACTCGATGCCATCGTTGATTATCTCCCATCGCCACTTGATGTCCCACCTGTTATAGGGCATACACCGGGGAATGGGGCTAAAATAATCAGGCATGCTGATGATAGCGAACCATTTGCTGCACTTGCATTTAAGGTGATGACTGATCCCTTTGTTGGGCAACTCACCTTTATAAGGGTTTATTCAGGAGTACTCAACGCAGGCTCCTATGTGTATAACTCAACGAAAGGTACAAGAGAAAGAATTGGCAGACTCTTGAAGATGCATGCTAACAAGCGGGAAGAGATGAAAGAGGTTTCTGCCGGTGATATCGCAGCAGTTGTTGGACTGAAACAAACACTCACAGGGGATACCTTGTGTGATGAGCAAAAACCTGTAATCCTTGAATCAATTGAGTTCCCAGAGCCAGTTGTGTCTGTTGCTATTGAACCAAAGACAAAGGCAGATCAGGAAAAGCTTTCACAGTCCCTCTCAAAACTTACTCAGGAAGACCCGTCGTTTAAGGTTTCATTTAATGAGGAGACGGGACAGACAATCATATCCGGGATGGGAGAACTCCACCTTGATATTATTATAGACAGGCTTCTCAGGGAGTTTAAAGTCAGCGCTAATGTTGGGAGACCACAGGTCGCCTATAAAGAGACGATCAGGTCGGCATCAAAGGCAGAAGGAAAGTTTATACGGCAGAGCGGAGGCCGTGGACAGTATGGCCATGTTTTTATCGAGCTTGAACCCTTAGAATCTGGTAAGGGTTTTGAATTTGTAGATAAAATTGTCGGCGGTTCTGTCCCGAGGGAATATATCCCTGCAGTCAATAAGGGAATAAAAGAGGCAACAGATAGAGGAATTCTCGCAGGTTATCCTGTTGTTGATATAAAAGCAACACTGTATGACGGTTCTTACCACGACGTTGATTCTTCTGAGATGGCATTCAAGATCGCTGCATCAATGGCATTTCGGGAAGCTGCAAAGAAGGCTAAACCTGTACTTCTTGAGCCGATCATGAGTGTTGAGGTAGTGACTCCTGAGGGATATTTAGGTGATGTAATAGGAGACCTTAACTCTCGTCGTGGAAAGGTTCAGAACATAGAGAAAAGGGGGAATACTCAGATAATAAAGGCTATGGCTCCACTTTCAGAGATGTTTGGCTACGCCACTGATTTAAGGTCAAAAACACAAGGTAGGGCTACATATACGATGCAGTTTTCACATTATGAGGAAGCTCCGAAGGGAATCACCGAAGAAATTGCAGCAAAGGTGAGAGGAGAATAAAAGGAGGGAACAATGGCAAAGGCTAAATTTGAGAGGGTAAAGCCGCATGCGAATGTAGGGACGATAGGGCATATTGATCATGGGAAGACGACGTTGACGTCAGCGATGACGAAATATTTATCGATGA
>Ga0194113_10002783_pt1 | contig 23617 bp, 17 predicted proteins | sample TA2MahC200mmetaG_FD_146193 | JGI IMG/M metagenome (GOLD analysis project Ga0194113, IMG submission 146193) | Freshwater microbial communities from Lake Tanganyika, Tanzania - TA2015017 Mahale Deep Cast 200m | ecosystem: Environmental > Aquatic > Freshwater > Lake | place: Tanzania: Lake... | reverse complement strand
CGAGCCAGAGCAGGACCAGCTTTCGGTCCTCGTTGCAGTAGAACCCGGCCCACACGCCGGACCATCCCCGGAGCTCCTCGACGTCGTAGACGCTCCCGTAGCCCTCCATCCGGAAGGCCGTGCCGGGCATGGAGGCGAAGCGTATGACGAGGTCCTTGACGGAGAGGCGGTTCTCGACCGTGACGTTGTAGATGCCGTCGAGCGCGCTGTAATAGCTCCCCGGCTCCAGGACCCCGGATATGGCCTGCTCCCGCAGGTCGGAGACCGTTGGGGCGAACTCGGGAACGGCCGTGGCGGCCGCCCGGCTACTTCGGCTTGAGAGACTGCAGGTACTCGTGCATTGCCGCCGCGGCCTTCCGGCCGGCCGCCATCGCCGATATGACCGTCGCCGAGCCGGTGACGATGTCGCCGCCGGCGAACAGGTACGGCAGCGAGGACTGCATCCTCTCGTTGACCTCGATGTAGCCCCACTCGTTGAGCTTGAGGCCGGGCGTCACCTTGGTGAACAGGGGGTTGGCCTGGGTGCCGATGGCCATTATGACGAGGTCGACGTCGATGGTCTTTTCGGACCCGGGGACCACGACGGGCTTGCGCCGGCCGGACTTGTCGGGCTCGCCCAGGGTCATGGACTGGACCTCGATGGCCCTCGCGCGCCCCTCGGCGTCGCCCAGTATCTTCGTGGGGTTGGTGAGGAACAGGAACCTGATGCCCTCCTCCACGGCGTGCTCGTACTCCTCGCGCCGGGCGGGCATCTCCTCCTCGCTGCGCCGGTACACCACCATCACCTCTTCGGCGCCGAGCCGAAGAGCGGTGCGGGCGGAGTCCATTGCAACGTTCCCGCCGCCGACCACCGCCACGCGCTTTCCGATGTCCACCATGGTGTCGGCCCGGGGGAACTCGTACGCCTTCATGAGGTTGACCCGGGTGAGGAACTCGTTGGCGCTGAGCACCCCGTTGAGCTCCACGCCGGGTATCTTCATGAACACCGGCAGGCCCGCCCCCACGCCGACGAATATCGCCTTGAAGCCCTTCTCCTTGAGGTCGTTCACGTCGAGCGCCTTGCCCATCACCTGGTTCAATGAGAACCTGACGCCCACGCAGGTGAGGTTCTGGACCTCCTGCTGGACGATCGCCTTCGGGAGGCGGAACTCGGGGATGCCGTAGGTGAGCACGCCGCCCAGCTTGTGGAACGCCTCGAAGACCGTGACCTCGTAGCCCAGCCGGGCGAGCTCGCCGGCGCAGGTCAGGCCGGCCGGGCCGGCACCGATCACGGCGACCTTGACGCCGTTGCCCATCGGGCAGGCGGTGTGGTCCGGCGGGGCGTGCTCGCGGCCCCAGTCGGCGATGTAGCGCTCCAGCCGGCCTATCGCCACCGGCTCGGAGTCCTTGACCTTGCCCAGGGTGCAGACGGCCTCGCACTGGGTCTCCTGCGGGCAGACGCGGCCGCATATGGCCGGCAGGAGGTTTTTGCCCATGACGGTCCTGAACGCCCCGGCGTAGTCCCGGTTCTGGATCTCCTTGATGAACTCGGGAATCGGCACCTCGACCGGGCAGCCGGCGACGCAGTTGCGCTTCTTGCACTGCAAGCAGCGCGCCGCCTCCGTCCGGGCGTCCTCCTCGGTGAAGCCCAGCGCCACCTCGTTGAAGTTCCGCGCCCGCACGTGCGGGTCCTGGGTGGGCATCACGGTCCGCTTCTTGTTGACCGCCCTCGCCATGTTCAGGCCCCCTTTCCGCCGGTCGCCAGGCAGGTCTCGTAGCCGTGCATGGATTGCTGCTCCTGCGTCCTGAACCGGCTGTTGCGCCTCATGAGGTTCTCGAAGTCGACGTCGTGGCCGTCGACGTCGGGCCCGTCCACGCAGGCGTACCTCATCTCGTGCTTGCCGGTGAAGAACCGGCACCCGCCGCACATGCCCGTGCCGTCGATCATTATCGGGTTGAGCGACACCCAGGTCTCGACCCTGGGCAGGCCCTCGGCGCCGGAGGTCAGCCTGGCGACGTTCTTCATCATTATGAGCGGGCCGATGGCGATTATGCGGGATATCTTGCGGGACCTGATGACGTCACGCAGGGCATCGGTGACGAAGCCCTTGCGGCCCTCCGAGCCGTCGTCGGTAGTGACGATGAGCTCGTCGGAGACCGCCATCATCTTCTCGCGCCAGAAGAGGAGCCCAGTGTTGCGGGCGCCGATTATGCTTATGACATGGTTGCCGGACTCGTGGAGCTCCTTGGCCTGCGGGTACACCGCCGCGATGCCCACCCCGCCACCGACCACGACCACCGGGTCGGGGAACTTGTGGGTGTGGGCCTCCTTGCCCAGGGGCCCGACGAGGTCGTAGATCCGGTCGCCCGCCCCGAGGAGGCTCATCTCCTTGGTGGTCTTCCCGACGACGAGCACCGCTATCGTTATCGTGCCCTTCTTCCGGTCGTAGTCGCCTATCGTGAGCGGGATGCGCTCGCCCTGCTCGTGCAGCCGGACCATGACGAAGTTCCCGCCGCGGGCCTTCCGGGCCATCTGCGGCGCATCGATGACCATCTCGAAGACAGTGTTCTGGTCGTTGAGGAACCTCTTTTCGAGAATCTTGTAGCCCCGGCCCGATATCCCCGGAATATCTCCGGGGGCGTCGGGCTGCGCGGACCCCTGGCCACCCATTGACACACCTCTCCCCGGTTCCGGCAAAAACGTAGGCCGATTTAACCTTATCCCTGTGGCAGGAGGGTGCACGGTGGGCGTCGCCGGGGGCTTACCAAGAAAAACATATATCACCAAGCTCATGACTGGCCCGATGTGGCCGGGTTTCCTGGACACGAAACGCAAAAAGCTTTTTGCCCTGACCTCGGTCGCTGTCCTGCTTGCGGTCTCGCTCTCCCTGCTGCTGCGCCCCGGCGGCCCCTTCGTCCCCCCTCCTCCGCCGCCCGGCAAGGCGTACCCGATCCCGCCCGAGAACTTCGCCGTCACCACCAAGCCCTCCGACAACAACGAGCCCACCATCTGCATCAGCACGGTCGACCCCGACACGATGGTGGCCGGCTCCAACGACTACAACACCCCCAACGGCGACGCCTGGTGCGGGTTCTACACCACCCACGACCGCGGACTGACCTGGTCCGAGGAGCTCATCGGCGGCTACCCCGGGGGCCCCGTGAACCAGCTCACCGGGTTCAAGGGCGGGGGCGACCCGGTCATCGTGTGCGACTCGGGCGGCAACTTCTACTACGCCGGCATCGCCTTCAAGCGCGCGGTCAACCCGCTCAACCCCATCGGCTTCGGCATCACCGCCGGGATAGCCAACTGCGTGTTCGTGGCGCGCTCGTCGGACAACGGCGAGAGCTTCCCGCAGGTCGTGATGGTGTGGGCGGCGCTCGAGTCGCTGGTCCGCTTCAACGACAAGGAGTGGATAGCCGTCGACCCCCTAAACGGCAACGTGTACCTCGTGTGGGCCATTTTCACGGTGATGCTCACAGCCAGGCTCATGTTCAGCCGCAGCACGGACGGCGGCCTGAGCTGGTCGCGCCCGATCACCATAACCGAGACCTCGGCCGCCGAGTTCAACATACAGGGCGCCGCCATAGTCGTGGACAACGAGAGCGTCATCCACGTGACCTGGATGGGCTACGGGACCAACACGGTCCGCTACGCCCGCTCGGCGGACCGGGGCCAGAGCTTCTCCACCCCCGTGGATGTCGCGCCCATGAGGCCCATCCCCTCGCCGCTGCCCAACTGCAACTACCGCACGCCTGACATGACGGCCCTGGCAGTGGACCGGAGCGGCCGCAACACCACCGGCTCGCTCTACGTGACATGGGCCGACTACTCCGAGGGCGACGCCGACGTTCTGCTCATGTACTCCCGCGACGGCGGGGGGACCTGGGACGGGCCGGTGCGCGTCAACAACGACACCGTCGGCAACGGCATCGACCAGTTCTTCCCCGCCGTGGCCGTGTCTGCCGAGGGCTGGGTCCACGTCGGCTTCTATGACCGGCGCTCCGACCCGGGAAACAGGATGCTCGAGTACTGGTGGGCCATCTCGTTCGACGGCGGCGAGACCTTCCCCGTGAACATCCCCATGTCCAACGCCTCCTTCGACGGCGACTGGTCGCGCGAGGGGACCAACGACTTCATCGGCGACTACACGGGCATCGTCGCCGACAACCGGACGGTGGCGGCGGTCTGGTGCGACACCCGCGAGGGCTCCGAGAGCGTCGCCGACTCCGAGATCTACGCGGCCATCGTGCCGTACATCGAGCTTCTGAGGACGAACAGGTTCGAGAACGTGACCATTCCCTGGCCGTGATATCAGTATCACCGGATATATCCAGGTATCGAAATGTTTAATAAACGTTATACCGGTAATACAAGCATGCACGCTGTGCTCGAGGGCATCCGGATCAAGAACTTCAAGAGCATCAAGGATGCTGAAATTAAACTTAGCCAGATCAATGTTCTAGTAGGCCCGAACGGCTCCGGCAAGACGAATCTAGTCGATGCGCTACTTCTTTTGAAAAGGATCTACGGCGACCACGAGAAGAATCCATTTTCATACTGGTGGGGCTACCCGAATGTCGTATACGGGAACCGGGAGGATGATTCGATCTCGATGGAGCTTGATTTTAAAATAATCACCGGAACCCAGGAGTTTCCGGCAACCTTCCGGACCGAGTTCACGGGAACCGGGGGGGAGTTCCTCATCTTGGAAGAGATCCTGGAAATCGAAAAGAACGTAGTCATTAAACGGTCAGGGAACAAACTCCGTGTGATCGTGGATGATTCGATTCAAGAGCAAATGAAAAAAGAGGTTGAGCGCTGGACCACAAGGATAAAAAAGAGACTCAAAATGAAAAAGGTGAAGGAGCAATTGCAGGCAGTCAGAGAGATAATGTCCACCTTCATCGACGAGGGAATGATCCCCAAGGACGATCAGAACAGCCAAGGTGGCAGGAAGATATTCACAATTCAGGAAGGGACGATGCTCGATGTGAAATATGCATTCTTGCCGCCGATTTTTTTTAAAAACATGTTCTCAGAGGATCTTGCGAAATCATTTGATGACCTGACAATCCGAGATCTGCGTCTCGGCACGATGGCCGGCGGAATAGCTCCCCTTTTTGAAGGCACGACCCTGCCGCAATTTGCATTATTATTCATTCACCGGCTCTTGGGCGAGGCCATCATTTTGAAAGTCAATACATTTAGGATGAAGGAGCCCCAACCAATCGATACCTCCAAGACTCTTTCGATGGACGGCTCCAATACCTGCGCGATTCTGCATTCATCGTTTTTGGAGAACGGGCGGCTCCCGAAAAGCATCAGTAATGTCCTTTCGCATGTATTCCCGGGACTGGAAGTGAGGTTGCAGATGACGTCGGATCATAGAGTGCATTTCAAGGTCGTGCAGGACGGCACGAGCTTGGTGGCGCCGGCTCTGCCGGATGGTCTCTACAAAGTCCTTGCCATTTTGACCGCGCTCGAAATGAAGCCGCCTCTAATCGTGATAGACGAGATAGAGAATTCGATTCATCCAGAGACCATGGACTATGTGCTGGATGAACTGAAGCTGGAAGAAGAAACCACGACATTGGCGACCACGCACTCCTCCTCGGTCGTGGATATGACACCTTTGGAAAACCTTATTATTTCAGAAATGTCAGGTGGGAGGACGCTTTTCCGCAAGATTCACAACCCCAAAGAAGCGCGAAGGAGACTCCAAAAATTGGGTCTGACTTTCAGCGAGGGCTGGCTGCACGGGGCCTTACATTGATTGTCAAACTGATCTGCGAAGATTATTATGGGCGGGATTTTTTTTCAATCTGATTAACCGATTGAAAACTTCAAAGACGGTAAATGGAGATTTTCAATTAAAGGTCGGGAATCTGCCACCGAAGTGCAATCACAAGCTTGACAGGATATTACTTGCTGACGCCTCATCGGATAAGATCATAATTATCGCTGATGGAGATGGCGATTCCAAGGGAGTGTCTGAAGACCTCAGTGGTCATGCGCCAAGGTCAATAAAGGCCAAAGTAGAAATCATCGTCTACGAATCTGAAATTGAAGAATGGATCTGTAAATCCCTACGATTGAACTTTCAGGGAATCAAGCCATCGGAGCGATTGAAACAGCACTCCCGTGGGAAAGGGTCCGCCAAGACCCCATACCACCACAGGGATCTCCCATCATATGCGAAAGAAATCGACATCCCCCTGCTTCTGCGCACCGATATGAATTTTCAGAGGCTCGTGTCGTGCCTCAGCTAATCGGATATCGAAAAGCAACGGTTTACTGGAAACATTTCCAGTACGGCTTCAGGTTCTTCTTCACCTCGGCTATCGTGCCGAGTATCTCGAAGTCCCGCTGGGTCGCCAGGCCCGGCGTGACCGCGATTTCCGGCCGCCGGCCCTCGTCCATCCTCGGGACATGGAGGTTCATGCCCGACGTGCCCGAAAGCAGGGCCATCCAGCACGACGGGAGCACCCTCGGGTTGTAGCCGCTGCCGTACATGTCGACCAGCGGCGCGCCCTGGGCGGCCTCGCGCACCATCATGCCCAGCCACTTGAAGTCCGCCACGGACAGGCCCAGCTGGGTCAGCTCGTCGGCGTAGTGGGGGTCCGAGCCGCCGTTGCGGATGACCACCTCCGGCCCAAACTCGCGGGCCAGGGGAAGCACTATCTCCTGGAAGCAGCGCTGGTACTCGTCCAGCTCCGACATGAGCGGCAGCGGTATGTTGGCGGTGAAGCCGCGGCCCTCTCCCAGCCCGATGTCTTGGGCGAAGCACTTGCCCGGGAATATGGTCGTCGGGTCCTGGTGCATCGACACCACGAGCACCGACGGGTCCTGCGCCAGTACGTCCTCCGTGCCGTCGCCGGCGTGGGCGTCCGTGTCGATGACCATAACGCGCCTTTTCCCGTGGCGGCGCACCAGCGCCCGGGCCAGTATGGCGACGTCGTTGAACACGCAGAACCCGCCGCCGTAGTCCGGGCCGGCGTGGTGGAAACCCCCGAAGCAGGCGACGTGCCTGGATTCGCAGGAGGCCACCCTCCGGCCGGCCTCCAGGGCCCCTCCCACGGCGAGCATCGACCCCTGCACTATCTCGGGGCTGATGGGGGTGTCGATGCTGAGGCTCCCCCGCCGCAGGGCGACCTTCCCGACCTCCAGCACGTACTCGGGCGAGTGGGCCAGGAGCAGGTCATCGTGGCTTGCGGCCTGGCACCCGGCCTTCTCGAACCTCGGGTCGGCGTCCAGCCCCAGCTTTGAAAAGAGCGAGAGGAAATCGGAGTAGCGGTCGCTCCGGAGCGGGTGCCCCTCCCCGAAGTCCAGGGAGAGCAGGTCCGGGTGGTAGACGACCGTTGCCCTCGCCGCCATCCGTCGCACCAGCGGGCGCCTATATGGGCGCCTTGGGTATTACACCTTTCTCCATCATGAGCCTGGTGTGGTCCCGGGCGGCCCTTATCTTCTCCATGGCCTCGTCGTAGAGCTGCTTGCGCGTGAGGCTGCGGCGGGCGATGCCCTGCTCGATGGCCTTGACGCCCACGGCGGCCGCCTCCCGCGGGAACACCTCCCAGTCGTCCATGGTCGGGACGATGTAGTCGGCCCGCAGGCCCTTCTCGGAGGCGAGCTTCGCGAGTTCGTCGGCGGCGGCGATGCACATCTCGTCGGTGATCGTTTTGGCCATCACGTCCAGCGTGCCCCGGAATATCCCGGGGAAGCCCAGGGAGTTGTTGACCTGGTTGGGGAAGTCCGACCGCCCGGTGGCGAAAACCTTGGCGCCGTTCTCCAGGGCGTCCCAGGGCCACATCTCGGGTATCGGGTTGGCGCAGCAGAAGACGATGGGGTCCTTGGCCATCAGCCTTATCCAGGCGGGGTCCAGGGTGTTGGGGCCCGGCTTGGAGCAGGCGACCACCGCGTCCACGCCCCTGAACGCCTCGGCCGGACCGCCCGCGCGCCCCTCCCTGTTGGTCTTCTGGGCCATCTCCCACTTCTCCTTGAACTCCTTCTCGACGTCCTTCCTCTGGGGGTTCAGGATTCCCTTCGTGTCGGTGAAGTACATGTTGCCCGGCCTGACGCCGGCGGCCATGAAGAGCCGGCCGATGCAGATGTTGGCGGCGCCCGAGCCTATCATGCTCACCTGCATTTCCGGAAGCTTCTTGCCGACGAGCTTGGCGGCGTTCATGAGGGCCGCCAGCGTGATGGTCGCCGTGCCCTGCTGGTCGTCGTGCCACACGGGGATGGAGCACTCCCTGCGGAGCCTGTCGAGGACGGTGAAGCACTTTGGCTGGGCGATGTCCTCGAGGTTGATGCCGCCCACCGAGGGCTCGAGCATCTTGACGAACTCGATGATCTTTTCGGGGTCCTTCGTGTTGATGCACAGGGGGAAGGTGTCGACGCCACCCAGGTACTTGAAGAGCATCGCCTTGCCCTCCATCACGGGCATCCCGGCCTCCGGCCCGATGTCGCCCAGGCCCAGGACCCTCGTGCAGTCCGACACGACGGCTATCGTGTTGGCGCGGTTGGTGTGCTCCCAGCTCTTGGCCTTGTCGGCGGCGATGTCCTTGCAGGCGGCGGCCACTCCGGGCGTGTACCAGATGGCGAAGTCGTCGAACGTCCTGACCGGGGCCTTGAGCGCCACCTGCACCTTGCCCTTGTAGAACGGGTGCAGCACCATCGCGTCCTTCGACGGCTTCTCCGCCTTCCGCTTGAGCTCCTCGACCGAGGGCTTGGGGCCCTCCGGCTTGTCACTTGGGGTCTTGCCCTTGTCCATCCCTGAACCCCCCCTTGCCGGCCCGCCATCCGGGGACAGGCTTATTACGTATCGGCGTTCTTGGCTTAAGGATTGTCAATTGCGGTCGTCGGCGGGGGGCCGGTTCACCGGGAGTGATGGCAAGCCAACTGACAGCAATTGACACGGCGCTCAGTTCCGGGGCTGGTCCTCCACGACGTAGCAGCGCGTCCGGCGGCCCCACTTCTCCACCCGTATCATGCGCGCGGTGGCCAGCACGTTGATGTGGTAGTTGACCGTCGGGCTGCTCACGCCGACCTTCTGGGCTATCTCCTTCTGGGAGATGCCGGGGTTCTGGCGTATGGTGGCGACGATGCGCTTTTGGATGTTGAAGTGCCCCTCGTCCTCCGGGGGTAGCCTGGCGTTGGCCGGGAAGAAGCGCCGGTACATCCCGTCGCGCATGCTCTGGACGAGCCCCTCCCGCTCGAGGGTGTGGAGGTGGTGGGCGACTATCCCGTTGGATAGCTCGAGCGCGTCCCGGATGGAGTTGTAGTGGTCGCCCGGGTTGGCGGTGATGTAGCCGTGGATCTTGCCCCGAAGGTAGTTGTCCAAGACCTCGTCCTTCTTCAGCCGGACGTAGAGCGGGACCAGGAGCAGCGTGAGCAGCCGGTACTTGCCAAACTCGGTGAGCGACAGGCCGGCGCCCAGCGCGGCCAGCGTGACCAGCGAGACGGAGGCGGCCGCGGCCGGCAGGGAGATGGGCGGCCCGCCGCTCCCGGTGACGGCCGGCCGGCGTTCCGGCAGTACCAGGAGCTCCCCGGAGGCGACCGCCTTGGAGCCGTTGTCGTCGGTGACCCGGACGGCCGGCCGGTACGTGCCGTTTCGGTCGTAGGTGTGGTTGAGCGGGGCTGGCAGCGAGCCGCCGCTCCAGTCATAGTCGCCGTCGCCGTCGAAGTCCCACTCGTACAGGACGACGAGGCCGTCCGGGTCAAATGCCGCGGCGCCCAGGGCCGCCGGCTGACCGGCCAGGCATTCGACCGGGATGTCCAGCGAGACCGACGGACGGTCGTTTCGGACCTCGAGGAAGCCGCGGCAGGCGCGGCTTTGGGTGCCGTTTTCGTCGCGGACCACCAGTGAAACGGGGTAGGTGCCCTTGCGGGCATAGGAATGGGTGACCGCCCTCTCGCCGGTCCATCCGCTGTCGGTCCCGTCCCCGAAGTCGAAAAGGAAAAAGGCCGCGGGGAGCCCGTCCGCGCCGGTGGAGCTCGCCCCCGAGACCGCCACCTCCTCCCCGGTCGAGATGAGGCCGGCGGGCAGGCCGAGCACGGCCACCGGCCTCGAAACGACCGGCCCCAGGATAAGCAGCCAGCCGTCCGAGGTGGTGAGGAGGATCCGTCCCTCTGAGACCGCCGGGGAGGAGAGCCGGTAATCGCCAAGCGACCGCTGGGTCTTCATCTGGCCGGTCGAGGCCGAAAGGAGGTAGAGGGTGCCCCTGTCGTTGCCCACCATGACCATCCCGCCCGCCAGCACCGGCGGGAGCGCGACGGTGGCGCCCACGTCGTACTCGCCCGGCCAGGCCGGTTCCCCGTCGCTCAAATTGAGTGCGTGCACCTGCCCGTTCTGCATGCCCACCACTATCAGGTCGCTCCCGAGAGCGGGCGCGCCGGAGATGGCCGACCGGAGCGATCTGTTCCAGAGCCTGTCGCCGCTGGAGCTGTCCAGGCAGAAGACCTCCCGGCCGCGCGTGCCGATGTAGAGCCGGCCCCGGACATATGCCGAGGGGAACTCGTTGCTCGAGCCCAGTCCCGGCGGGGTTGACCAGTTCTGGCTGCCGTCCCGGAGGTCGAGCGCCACCGCCCTGCCGCCCTCCAGCAGGGCGTACGCCAGGTTCCCGCCGACCGTGACCGGCCCCCTGATGCGCCCGCCGGCGGAGGCGTTCCAGAGCTCCCGGCCCCGCTCGGCGGCCGACAGGAGCAGCACCGTCCCGGAGGTCGTGGAGACCAGCAGGCTCCCGTCGGAGAATGTGAGGGGCAATGTGTAGCCCAGACCCGCCGGCAGAAAGACCTCCCAGAGGAGGGCCCCGTTCGTCGCGTTGAACGACGAGACCTTGCCATCCTCGGTCAGCGCGTAGACCGTGTCGCCGTCAATGGCCGGCTCGGCGCTGGCATTGCTCCCGAGGGGGCGGCTCCACGCCAGCGCCCCGTTGTCGGCCCAGACCGCAAAGAGCGTCCCGTCGGCGGAGGCGGTGATGACCAGCTCTCCGGAGGCCACGGGCGATGTGAGCCGGGCGGTGCCCAGGCGCACCTTCAACGGCTCGCCGAGGACCGCGGGCACCTCGCTCCCGCACGCCCCGGTGTGCTGGGCGTCCGCACGGAACATGGGCCAGTCGGGGGACTCCCGGGCTGCGGCCGCGGCCGCCGGCAGTGCCAGGAGGGCGACCAGAAGGAATGCCGTCCTGCGTGGACGAGCGGGTTTCACGGACATGGCCTCCCCGGTGCATCGCGTGCTGGCTATTAATTGGTTCGGCCCGGGGCGCTCAGCTGTCGGCTGACGCCTTCTCCTTGGCGATGCGCCGCGCCCTGACCGCGAAGAGGAACGCCTTGTTGAACGAGCCCAGCCTGAAGAACGAGCGGGCGATCTTGAGGTAGCGCTGCGCCTCCGAAAGGTCCGTCCCGGCCGGCTCATCGCGCAGCATGATTTCGCACTTCTCTATCTGGTTGAGCGCCTGGTCCTGGTCTATGAAACGGGGCATGGCCACCTCCTGGCCCCCCTGTGCCACTTCCATTTCCATGCTGATATCTTATATGGAGGATTGTATATTCCATAATTGGTGCGGTCTATAATCGTTTTATATACATTTCCCTGTGTTCTCTGCTAGCCCGTCGCATAGTATATTAACCGCACATTGCTCTACGTGCAAAAGGAACATGGTCCCGCCCGTTTTGGAAGGGTTGCGGAGGCACAGGCTTCGCACCTCGGTGGTGGTGACGGTCGCGGTCCTTGGGGCGCTGGGCCTGGCCGATCTGCTCACCGGGGTCCACCAGCTCGGCGCCTACGACGACGACTGGAACGACCTCTCGAAATTCCGCGGGGCGCTGGATGCGGCCGGGTACCGGACCTCGTCCGTCATATCGTCCCCGCTGCTTCTCAACTCCTCCGAGGGCTTTCTGAGCTACGAGAAGCTCCTGGTCGTCATAGGCGTCGAGCGGCCCTACCTGCCCCAGGAGGTGGACACCATCGACGACTTCGTGGCGCGGGGGGGCTTCCTCCTGCTCGCCGACGACTTCGGCTACGGGAACTCCCTGGCCCAGAGGTTCGGCCTCTCCTTCTACGGCAGGCGGCTCTACAGCTCCTCCTTCGAGCACAACAGCGCCTTCGTCCGGGTCAACGACACCATCGGCGGCGCCTCCTACGAGGTGCTCCTGGACCGGCCCACCGCGCTGGAGCGCATCGCCACGCCTCAGGTCCTGGCCTGGACGCATCCCGACACCTGGATGGACGAGAACGGCAACGGCGAGCGGGACTTCGACGAGGAGTCGGGGGCCCTGCCGGTGGTCGGGTTTGCAGGCCACGGGGACGGGTACGTGCTAGCGGTCTCGGACCCGGGCCTCTTCATAAACGACCTCTGGGGCCGCGCCGGGAACGCGGAGTACGTCATGGCACTGCTCCGGGACCGTTTCCCGACGGCGCGGGAGGTGGTGTTCGACGAGACGCGCCACAAGCCCGACACGGTGCGCGAGGGCGCCTGGAGGAGCGGCCTCTTCCTGGGGGTGCTCCTGCTCCACAACCTCGCCGGGAAGACGCTTTTGGGCATCCTGGCCCTGGTGGCGGTCGGGGGGGGCATACTGGCCGTCAGGACGCCGGCGGAGTGGCGCCACGAGGACACCCTGAGGGAGCGGACCTTCCACCACCTGGGCCGCCTGTCGTTCGACCAGGGCGACCGGGCCCGCCTCAGGCGGGTGCTCCTGGAGAAGGCCCGGATAAGGCTCAACATGTACCCCGACGAGTTCGGGGCGCTGGACCGGGAGGGGCTGCGCGAGATCATCGGCGAGGAGCGGCTGGTGGCGCTGGCCGAGGACCCGGAGAGGGTGCCGCGGGAGGAGCTCGAGGGGCTCGCCGCGCTGGTCAGGCAGTGGGACCGGAGGTGAGCGGCGGATGTGGACGATGAAGGCCGCAACGCTCGCCACCGCCGGCGTCCTCTCGGGGACCGCCGGCTTCCTCATCGGGGACTACCAGCTGCTCGTGCTGGGCGTCATATTCCTGAGCTTCCTCGCCCTCAACCAGATGTTCCGGCCGGCCATCGCGGTGGACCGGCCCATCCCGTACTACAAGGTGTTCGAGGGCGACCTGGTCGACCTGTTCGCGGTGGTGCGCAACGCCGGGAGCCGGCCGGCGCTCTTCGAGGTCTACGACTCCGTGCCGACGCAGATGAGGATAGCGGCCGGTGACAACTCCATGCTCGCCCACCTGGTCCCCGGCGAGGAGGCGGCGATGGCCTACACCGTCGAGACGCCCCTGCGCGGGCACTACGTGTTCGGGCCGGTGATGGTCCGCCGGAGGGACTACTCCAACCTGTTCTTCGACGAGGAGAGGCTGGTGGAGCAGGGGTACCTCTCGGTCTACCCGCGCCTGGAGGAGGTCCGGACCCTGCCGGTGAGGTCCCGCTACATGATACCCTACTTCGGCACCATCGGCCGCCGGCAGGCGGGGCTCGGGTCGGAGTTCTACTACATCCGGGACTACATCATGGGGGACGCGTTCAAGCGCATAAACTGGAAGGCCTCCGTGAGGCACCGGAAGTGGCTCGTGAACGAGTACGAGAAGGAGCACCTTTGCGACGTGATGCTCTTCGTCGACGCCCGCGCCGTGAGCGGCTTCGGCTCGCCCCTGCGCAACCCGCTGGAATACTCGGTGAAGGCGGCCATCTCCATCTCCACCCACCTCCTCAAGTCGCGCAACGAGGTGGGGCTTGTGACCTACAACGACGAGGTCAAGGCGATCTTCCCCTCCATCGGGGAGCGCCAGGTGCAGGTGATGACGAGCGCCCTGGTCGGGACCTACGCCCGCGGCGACATCCCGCTCATGACAGCGGTGGAGCTGGCGATGCCCCACCTGCACCCGCGCTGCACCGTGTTCGTCATATCCAGCCTGGACGGGGACGACACGCTGGTCAGGACAGTCCAGCTCATGCGCGACCGCAACTACGAGGTGGTGTTCCTGAGCCCGTCGCTGCTGGACATCGAGCGGGACCTGCTCGAGGGGACGATCGGCAACCGGCCGGAGATGATCGGGCAGGAGCGCGACAACCTCATCTGCGAGCTCCGGGCCCGCGGGGCCGTCGTGATGGACTGGGACTGCCGCCAGCCGCTCTACCGGGTGCTCGACAAGGGGGGGGTCGCCGGATGAGCGCCGGCGCGCCGGCGGGCAGGGCGGTGCCGGGCGCCGGGCGCGACGCCCCGGCGCCGGGCCAGGCCGGCGAGGCGGCCGCCCGCGACCGGATGCTCCTGCTTGCGCTTCTTTCGGGCGCCTTCCTGTTCCTGAGCTTCGCGCTCAACTGGGAGATAGACCACGGCTCATTCGAGGTCCGGGAGAACTCCGAGGTCCTGAGGGGGCTCGGAACGATAGAGGCGTCAATAATGGCGCTCGCAGTGGCGGCCGTGGTGGTCGTGCTGCCCCAGTCGCGCCGGCTCTTCCCGTTCGAGCTCCGGGCCAGGCACGTCGCGGCGGCCGCGCTGGGCGCGCTGGCCGCGGTGGCGGTGCTGACATGGGACGCCGGCGCCTTCCTGAACGTGCTGGTCCAGACGTTCGTCCTGGTGTTCTTCTCCTCGCCGCTGATATTCGGGCTCATGGGGATAATCTACCACCGGCCGGTCCACCTCGTCATCTCGGCGATGTTCACCTTCTTCATCGCCGCCGGCGTGCGAAACCCCGTGGGCGAGCTGCCCGTCCTGATGCTCTTCGGGTTCTTCTTCCTCCTGTTCGTGGAGACCGCCGAGACCTCGATTCGGAGCTGGGGGATGTACGTCGGCCGCCGGATCTCGGGGGCGCACCTGGCCGCCTTCATCGGCAGGTACCTTGCCAGCCTGGCCGCGTTCACGACCCTGGCGGCCATCCTCTCGGCTCTGGTGCTCAACCTGCACCTCGTCGTGGGGGCGCTGGGCCTGGGGGCCGTGGCGGATTCTTTGGAGGTCCGGGGCTTCTACGGCCCGGCGGCCGCCGCTATAGTCGTCTTGGGCTTCATCGCGATGGCCAGGTTCTGGGCCGACCGGGGCTGCCTCGCGCCCTGGGCGGCCCGGCTGCGCGCCCTTCGCACGAGGCTCGGCTTGCGCCCTGCGCCCTGCGCCTTGCGCCCTGAAATGCGTTGAATTCCCTTATGGGGGTATGTATTAAATAGCCGCCGGCACGATGGGGCGGCCTGGATGGCTCTGACCGGGAAGCAGAGGGCCCGCCTGCTCGGGCACTTCGGCACCGAGGCGGCGATGGAGGCGGCCGCCCGCGAGGGTGACATCCAGGCGTTCCGGGAGGCCTCCGGGGGCAGCGAGCGGCGGGCGGTCGAGATGATCGCGGAGTTGCTCGGCGGGTTCTCCGGGGGGTTCCTGGCGAGCGAGCGGGCGGTCCGGGTCCACGAATCCATCCTCGAGCTCCTGCAGGGGTTCGCCCGCACCGCCACCGCCCGCAACCGGCTCAGGCTCCTGCGGCCGCTGGAGTCCCGGGAGCGGATCCTGGCCTCCATCGACAATTGCCTGGCCGCCCGCGACCGGGCGATGCGGCTCCCGCGATCCGAGGTGGAGGGCCTCCTGCGCGGCCTCTCGAGGCCCCGGCGGCCGCCGCCGGCGTTCGATCCGGCGGTCGTGATGCTCGTGGAGTCCGACGAGGAGCACGGCGGGCTCTCCTCCTCGGAGCTCTCCCGCAGGTGCCGCATCCTACCGGCCTCCGACCCCGAGGGGCTGGAGGAGGCGGAGGTCATCGTCTACGTGACCGGCGAGGGCCGGCTGGACCTTTCCCGTCTGGAGAACGTCGTCACCGTGCCCTCGGGGGCGCGCGACTTCGAGATGGCGCCCGGCGTGGTACTGGACTTCTTCACGGCAAACCGCGACCTCCTGGCGACGGCGGCGCGGCTTTCGGAGGTGCTGGGCCGCCCGAGCGCCTGCGCCGGGGTCGTGCCGGTCCTGGACGCCCTGCGCGCGCGCAAGGTGGAGCCGGCGGCCTACGAGCGCGCCGTGCTCGCGGTGCGCGACGAGATGAACGCCGAGCTCCGCAAGCACGCCTCCGAGCTCCACCTTTCGGGCGACGAGGTGCTCGAGGTGCTCGGCCAGGGCGTGCCCAGGAAGGTGCGCGAGATCTACTCGAGGGTGCTTGCCGCCGGCCGGGCGCGGCTTCGCTCCCTCACGGGGACGGACGCCGCCCCCTTCGAGATGAGGTACCCCGTGGAGGTGGACGCGGGCGAGCTCGAGCGTGTCCAGAGGAGGATGGCGGCCGAGGCCGGGACGGCCCTCTTCGAGGAGAGGGTGAGGGCCGCCCGCCGCCTGAGGGAGCTCCGGCCGTCGGTCGAGAGGGAGCTTACGGAGGCGCTGGACTTCGATTACGAGTTCGCCCTGGGGACGTTCTGCCTCGATTTCGGCCTCGTGGCCCCCCGGCCCGGTGCCGGTTTCTCGTTCGAGGGGCTCGCCAACCTCTCGCTCGCCCGGAGCGGGGGCCTCCAGCGGGTGGACTACTCGTTCGGGGAGGCGGAGCGTGCGGTGCTTCTCACGGGCGCCAACAGCGGGGGCAAGAGCACCCTCCTCGAGGCCCTGGCCCAGGCGGTCACGATGGCGCGCTGCGGCCTGCCGGTCTGCGCCAGAGCCGCGACGGTCGAGCTCCCCGAGGAGCTCTATTTCTTCGCTCAGCGGCGCGCCCTGGACGCCGGCGCCTTCGAGGGCTTCCTGCGCACGCTCGTGCCCGCGGTGACCGGCGGGGCGCGCAAGCTCATACTGGCCGACGAGCTGGAGGCGATGACCGAGCTCGAGGCCGGATCGCGCATCGTGGCGGCGATGATAGACCTCGCCCGGTCCTCGGGCTCGACGATGATGGTCGTGACGCACATGGCCCGCGAGATATCCAAGCACACCTCCGTGCGCATCGACGGGATAGAGGCCCGGGGGCTGGACGAGAGCTACAACCTCGTCGTGGACCGGACGCCCCGGCGGGATTTTTTGGCGCGCAGCACCCCGGAGCTCATCCTCCGGCGCCTCGCCGAGACCTCGTCGGGCCCGGAGCAGAAGGTCTACCGGGGGCTTTTGGAGAAAATGAAGCAATAGGGGAAGACGGGGGCAGAAAGGCAGAAAGGCAGAAAGGGAAGGGAAAAAGGCAGCAAGGCAGAAAGGCAGCAAGGGGACGGACGGTCCTTTTCCGCCGCTCCGTCGTCCCTTCCTGCCTTGCCGCCCGCTGCCCGCTCCCGTACGACCTTCGGTCGTCTTCGCCTAGGCGAGCCCCTGACGACCTTCGGTCGTCTTCGCCTAGGCGAGCTTCGCTCAGGCGAGCTTCGCTCGCCTGCGGTTCGCTCGCCTGCGGTTCGCTCGCCTGCGGGCCCGCTGCCCATCTCTACGCGGCAATCGGCATGTCTAAATAGGAGAAATCCCTAGCCACGGCAACAAGAGAAAGCGGAAGCGGGCGAGGGCCCGTGGAAGCTCCAGGGAAGATGGTACCAATGAACATATACGCGGGAAGCCTGTCGTTCCAGTTGACAGAAATGGAGTTGAGAGCGGCCTTCGAGGCCTTCGGGACCGTGTCCTCGGCGAGGATAATCATGGACCGCTACAGCGGCCGGTCCAAGGGCTTCGGGTTCGTGGAGATGCCCAACGAGGCCGAGGCCAAGGCGGCCATCGCCGGCCTCAACGGCAAGGAGCTCAAGGGCCGCAAGGTGAACATCAGCGAGGCCCGGCCGCAGAGGTGAGAAGGGCCCTTCGGGGGCCCTTCTCGCCATCATGGAGGCCGGCCATTCTCCGATGTTCTTTCATCACGCACCGGTCCATGACGACGACGAGCCCGGCGGCCCTCGCCCTGGCCGCGGCCTCCTCGTTGACGATGCCCTCCTGCATCCAGACGGCCTTCGCCCCGACGGCGATGGCCTCATCGATGACGGGGGGGACCTGCTCGGGCCGGCGGAAGATGTCGACGATGTCGATTCTCACCGGGACGGATTTCAGGTCGGGGAAGGCCGGCCTCTCCCCCAGCGCCTTGATCGTCGGGTTGACCGGGTAGACCTCGAACCCGGCGCGCATGAGGTAGAACGCCACCCGGTGGCTGGGCTTTCCGGGCTTGTCGGAGGCGCCGACGACGGCGATGGTCCTGGCAACGCGCAGGAGCGTCTCGATTGCCTCCCTCCGGGGGTCGGGCGCGGGCGGTGTCCCCGCCGGCAATGCCGGGCGGCCGGATTCCGGAAGGGAGGCCGGCGAGGGGGCCGCCGCGATCGCCGGGCGGTCCGACGGCGGGAGCGCCGGCGACCGTTCCGGCTTCCTGTCAGAGGGCGGTTCTTCGCTCATGGCCGGGCCTCATCTGAATTGGCGAACGTGCTGATAACCCTGTCTACCGGCGCCCCGCCTTGCGGAAGAAGCCACGCCTCTCCTCCACGGGCTCCCCGCTCTCGCGGGCGTACTCGCGCAGAAGCTCCCTTTGCCGCTCCGTGAGGGATTTGGGGGTGACCAGGCGCACCCGGACGAACTGGTCGCCGCGCCCGGAGCGCCCGAACCGGGGCATGCCCTTGCCCTGGAGCCGGAAGATGGTGTGCGTCTGGGTCCCCGGCGGCACGGTCACGCGGGCCTTGCCGTCGAGGATCGTGGGCACCTCTATCTCGCCTCCCAGCGTCGCCTGGGAGAACGACACCTCCGCCTCGGTGTAGAGGTCGCTCCCGTCTCGCTGGAACTGGGGGTGCGGCCTCACGTGCATAACGACGTAGAGGTCGCCCGGCGGGCCGCCTCGCCGCCCGGCCTCGCCCTTGCCCCCGACGCGAAGCCGAAGGCCTGTGTCAGAGCCGGGGGGAATCGTTATCTGGATGTGCTCCTGCCGGGAGACCAGGCCCGTGCCCCGGCACTGCCGGCAGGGCCGGTCGATGGTCTGGCCGCGCCCGCCGCAAAGGTTGCAGGGCGTGATTGTGACGAACTGGCTGTACCCCTGCGAGCGCACGTTCTGGACCTGGCCGGCGCCGCCGCAGCGGGGGCACTTCTTCGGCGCGGTCCCCCTCTCGGCGCCCGAGCCGCCGCACTCCCCGCAGTTGGCGCTGTGGGGCACCTCTATCTCCCGCTCCATGCCCCCGGCCGCCTGCTCCAGCGTTATGTCCAGGTCGTAGCGCAGGTCGTCGCCCGGGGCCGGGGCGTTGGGGTCGCGCCGCCGCCGGCCGAAGATGCCGAAGGGGTCTCCCCCGAAGAAGTCGAACCCGCCGAAGAGGTCCTCGAGGTCGGTGAAGTGGGTGAACTGGTCCCAGGTGAAGCCCTGCCGGCCGAAGGTCTCGTCCACCGCCCGGTGGCCGTACTGGTCGTAGAGCTGCCTCTTCTTGTCGTCGGCCAGCACCTCGTAGGCCTCGGAGACCTCCTTGAACCTCTCCTCGGCCTGCTTGGGGTCGTCGCGGTTGAGGTCGGGGTGGAACTTCTTGGCCAGCGCCCGGTACGAGCGCTTGATGTCGTCGGCCGGGGCTCCCTTGGGGACGCCGAGCACCTCGTAGTAGTCGCGTTTTTGCTCCGCCACCGGGCCGACCCCCCAGAAAGACCCCGAGGGCCCCCCAACTTTTTGGAAAATATCAAAAGCCCCGCCTTCCCTCCCCTACGGAACAATAGGAGAGGGAAGGTGGGAAGGCGGGGTTCAGTCCATGTCGCCCATGCCGCCCATTCCGCCCATTCCGCCCATTCCGCCGCCCGGGCCGCCCGGCCCGCCGGGCATCCCCTTGGTGGCCTTGGCCGCGATGACGTCGTCTATGCGCAGTATCATCGTGGCCGCCTCGGTCGCGGACTGGATGGCCTGCCGGTCCACCCGCAGGGGCTCCACCACGGAGAGCTTCTTCATGTCCTCGACCTTGCCGGTGAACACGTTCACGCCGGCTGTCTTTTGATTGCTCTTGTGGGCCTTTCGCAGGTCGATGAGCATGTTTATCGGGTCCAGGCCGGCGTTCTCCGAGAGCGTCCTGGGGATGATGTCCAGGGCGTCGGCGAAGGCGTCGATCGCGAGCTGCTCGCGGCCCCCGACGCTCGCGGCGTAGTCCTTGAGGCCCAGGCTGAGCTCGATGTGCACGGCGCCGCCGCCGGGAAGGATCTTCCCGTCCTCGATGGCGACCCCGACCACGCGGGTGGCGTCCTCGAGGGAGCGCTCCAGCTCGTCCACGACGTGCTCGGTGCCGCCCCGGATGAGGATGGACACCGCCTTGGCCTTGGGGCAGCCGGTGACGAAGGTCATCTTGTCCTCGCCGATCTTGCGCTCCTCCACCATCCCGGCGTGGCCCAAATCCTCCTTGGACAGGTCGTTGAGGTTGGACACCACGCGGCCGCCGGTGGCGCGGGCGAGCTTCTTCATGTCGGACTCCTTGGCCCGGCGCACCGCCAGTATCTTCTCCTTGGCCAAATAGTACTGCACCAGGTCGTCGATGCCCTTCTGGCACACGACGACGTTGGCGCCGGACCTCTTGACCAGGTCGACCTTCTTCTTGAGCATGTTCTCCTCCTCGTTGAGGAAGGCCTGGAGCTGGTCGGGCGAGGTGATCTCTATCTTGGCCTCGACCTCGGTCTTCTTGACCTCGAGCGCCACGTCCAGAAGGGCGATCTTGGCGTCTTTTTGGGCCTTGGGCATGCTCGCGTGCACGACCTCCTTGTCGAGGATGATGCCGTCCACGAGCTGGGTGTCCATGGCCGAGCCGCCGTGCTTTTTGACCACGAGCAGGCTGTCCTTGTCGACCACCCACTTGCCGTCGCGCTGCTCGGCGATGCTCGTCACCGCGTTGACGGCTATCTCGGCGAGCTTGCTCCGGAACGAGGCTGCGCCCTTGGACGCCATTGCCGTCGTCGCTATCTTGAGAAGCATCTCGCGGTCCTTGATGTCCACCTTGTCGGCGAGCTTCTCCAGTATCTCGGTGGCCTTGTCCGAGGCCATGCGGAAGCCCTGGGTGATTATCGTCGGGTGGACGTTCTGCTCCACGAGCTCCTCGGAGCGCTTGAGCAGCTCGCCGGTGATGACCACCGCGCTCGTGGTCCCGTCGCCGCACTCCTGGTCCTGGGTCTTGGCGACCTCGACCAGCATCTTTGCGGCCGGGTGCTCCACATCGATCTCCTTGAGTATGGTGACCCCGTCGTTCGTGATGACGACGTCGCCCATCGAATCGACGAGCATCTTGTCCATTCCCCGGGGTCCCAGCGTGCTTTTCACCGCGTCGGCTATCGCGCGGGCCGCGGCGATGTTGTTGCTCTGGGCACCCTTGCCCTTCTCCCTCTGCGTTCCCTCCTTCAGCACCAAAATCGGCACGTTTCCGCCCTGTCCGAGCATTGGCATTCCTCCATCCCCTCTCGGGGAAGTTAGGGTATGTCAGGGGTTCTATATAAAGCTAACTGCTCCTCCAGGGCCTGCCGCAGGACGGGCAGCTCCCCTTCCCGGCCGCGCAGTGCTCGTGGAAGGTCCCCCCGCAGGCGCAGCGCCAGGCGGCGTTGCCACGGGCCACCTTGCGGGCGCAGGCGGCGCACTCCTCGGAACGGGGGAGCTGGACCCGCAGGGGCAGCGCGAGCTCCCGCGCCGGCTGGCCCTGGGCCCGGAGCACCGCCGTTATCTGGCCGTCGGCGTCGAGCGCGCCCAGCTCCCTGCGGCGCTCGGCCCGGCGGCCCGACACGTAGTTGAAGAACACGAAAGTGAAAAGCAGCACGTTGGAGAGCAGGATGGCGGTGATGCAGCAGATGTCCGCCGGCGGCTCCGGGACGGGCGCCGGGCGCACGGTCAACTCGTAGGAGGCAGCGGTCCACTGACCTGAGGCGTTGAGGACCTGCAGGGAGACCGTGATGTTCTGGCCGACCCCGAGGTGGGAGGGCAGGACCAGCTGGCCCTTGAGGGGTCCCCCCGCCGGCCGCGGCGGAACGAACCATTTGAACGTGTTGAGGGCCATCCAGGGGCGGACCCCGTCCGGCCGGTCGTCGGCGAAGTCCCAGGACGCCCAGGCTGCCGCAATGCCTCCTTCCGGGGCGCTCGCGCAGACCTTCAGTGCCCGGCCCGCCCGGGCAGCCGAGAAGGTGGCGCGCGCCCAGGTCTCCGCCGGGTAGGCCGGGGCGGCCGGGACGCCCACGGTCAGCATGTCCTCGGGGGCCGAGTAGTCGGAGGAGTGGGGCGGCCCGGGGCCGACGACGGTCACCGTGGTGGAGCCGGAGGCGTTCTCCGGTAGGTCCAAGACGAGCCCGAACGCGCCGTCCTCGCCGGTGACGACGCGGCGGCCGGAGACGTCGCCGGTCGCGGCGTCCCGGGAGGTCCCCGGGTACCACCTTACATAACAGGCCAGCTCCTGGCGGCGCAGCGGCGACCCGTCGAAGTAGGCACGGTACGAGACAGTCCTCTCCCCGCCGGCCTCGAGCGCGCCGGACGGGGAGAGCCGATCTATCTGGAACCTGGAGCCCAGCCTGTTTCCGGGCGAGGTGGCGTTGGGGACGCTGACCAGGCCGCCGAAATACTGAAACCGGTCGCTGGTGTTGGCCCAGCCGCGGAGGTAGAACTCGGGCACCCCGGGCCCGAGGTCCGCCACGCCCCGCACCCTGCCGTCGCGGGCCGTCCGCCCCAGGTCCAGCGTCACCGGGCGGACCTCGCGCAGGTACGACGAGGTCGTGACCGCGACGGCCGTGCCGTTTTCCGGCTTCCCGGCCCGGTCGGAGACCAGGAGCTCGTACTCGATGGCCGTGCCGTTGCGAGCGATCTCGTGGTATATCACGTCGAAGAAATCGAGGGGGACCGATTCGAGGTGGTCCTTCGTGACGCCGAGGCAGTCGGCCTGGAGCCGGAAGAGGCCGCTCCGGTCCTTCCGGGGGATTGTGTACGGAACGGCGAAGGTGCCCGGCCCCCGTTCCTGCGCCGGGAGGTCGACTCTCTCGTCGGGTCCGTTGTCCGGCCGGAATGCGACATGGAAGCGGATGTCCCCGGCCTGGACAGGCATGCCGTTGTATGTGGCGCACGCGAGGAAGGTCACCTTGCTGCCGGGCCGGATCGCCCCGTCGGGGCATTCGAGCACGTATGCGCTGATGGACAGGGGCCCGGGTGACGAGAAGGGCTTCGGCCCGGCGAGGCGCAGGTCCGCGCCGGTGCTGTACGGTTGCCCGCCGCCGCCGGATTCCCGGAAGAAGGCGCGGATTTCCAGCTCTATTGACCTCGAATCGTAGATGAGGGCGTCGGCCGCAAGCACCGTGTAGCTCGCGGTCCAGCTCGAGGAGGAGTCGGCCTCCACCGGTACCTCGTGCCCGCTGCCTGCCCCGCCGACGACATACACCTTCGGCGGGGCGTCCGGGACCGCCGGCTCGCCGCGGGCGAAGGCGTGTATGCATATCTTGGCCACCTCTCCGGGGCGGTATTCCCGGCCGTCGGTGGTCGCGAAAAGGACGAACGGGCCCTCGTTCGCCCGGACGGCGGGCCCGGCGCCGGCCAGGAGCAGCAGGAGCAGGGCGGCGGCCGGAAGCAGCGCTCTCATCGGACGCATCCCGTCAGACCGGAAGCTTCGTCCCGCAGGCGTTGCAGGTGTCCTGGATACGGGCGCAATGCTCGTGGTAGTACTTGCCGCACTGGCACATTATGCCCGGGCTGCCTTGGAGCAGCCACTGGTTGCAGAACCCGCAGAGGGCGTTGTTGGGCATGGTGACCTTGCCCTGCCTCGAGGGCGGGGGCAGGGGCCCGGGCGGGGGCGGGGCCGCCACGTAGGTCGGCTGGGG
>Ga0194113_10002777_pt1 | contig 23646 bp, 16 predicted proteins | sample TA2MahC200mmetaG_FD_146193 | JGI IMG/M metagenome (GOLD analysis project Ga0194113, IMG submission 146193) | Freshwater microbial communities from Lake Tanganyika, Tanzania - TA2015017 Mahale Deep Cast 200m | ecosystem: Environmental > Aquatic > Freshwater > Lake | place: Tanzania: Lake... | reverse complement strand
CCAACCGCAGAGTTCGCTGAGACGGCGCGGAGGACGCAGAGAAAAACAAACATTATGTCGCTGCGAACTCTGCGTCTCCTCTGCGTTCTCTGCGGTTAAAAGAACATAATTAAAGCGCAATTCTTAGTAACATTGTGCTTTAGCCATCTTGCCCCTTAGCCATTATTCTCCAACAATCTTCACACTATACCCCATTTCATCTACAATCTCCTTGTTATATGCGAACAAAGCGGGTGTGCCGCCGGTGTGGAGAAACACGACTGTTTGATTCTTTTGGATTTTTCCTGTGCGGATATAGTCGATGACACCAGACATTGCTTTGCCAACATAAACTGGGTCAAGGATAATTCCTTCTGTGCGCGCTAACAATTCGATTGCCTCGCAACCGGCGCGGTTGATGATACCGTAGGCTTTTCCCGCATAAGCATCGATGTTAGGGACATCCCCAGGTTCCACGACGACATCCAGTTTTAGCAACTCCGCCGCTTCATTGGCTAATTTGGCGATACTGGCAGAAACAGCGGCATTATCTCCTCCTGGGCCAGGACGAAAACCCATAATCTTCCACCCTGCGCCGAGTGCTTTAGCGGCGAGAGCGACTCCTGCCTGCGTGCCACTGCCAGAAGCCATGCAAATATAGTCCGCCTTCAGCCCCAACGCCTCCAATTGTTCATAAATTTCCAGGCCACACTCGGCGTAAGCCACGGTGCCTAAAATAGAATCATAATGCCCGACGATGTATGGCTTATGCCCCTTCTTACGAAGTTCCTCCGCGATTTCCTGCTGTACTTGTCCCTGACTTTTCCCGCCTTTCGTCTTGACGAGAGTAATATCGGCGCCCATGATAACATCCAACAAGAGATTCCCCTGAATGCCGACGACTTCGCTACGTTGGTCGCGCTGTGGTGTCAAATAGGCCTTCAGGCCCATTTTCGCGCAAGCCGCCGTCAGTTGGCGCGAATAGTTCGATTGAGAAGCCGCGCCGTGAATCATGCAATCTGCGCCCTGCGCTTTTGCCTCACCGAAGATGAACTCATGCTTGCGCGACTTGTTGCCGCCGAATGCAAGTCCTGTTAGTTCATCACGTTTCACTAAAACATGCGTTCCGCTTAGAGCCTCTGAGAATCGAGGACAATCCTCTAAAGGCGTCGGAAGGTATACCAATTTGACTCGCGGAAGCGTGGAAATTGCTTCCCTTAAACGTTCTACGGTAATTTTTGCCATGTTAGTTTTCTCCTTTAATGCGTAATACGTAATACGTAAAACGTAAATATGACGTACTGATTACGCATTACGTTTTACGTTTTACGCATTACGTTAGGCGCTGTCTATGCCAATCCCAATTCATCGGCAATTTTTTGCATAGATTCAATCACTAACGCAATATGCTCATTCAATTCGACACCGAGTTCTTTTGCGCCCTGGTAAATATCCTCCCGACTTACTGCTCTGGCGAACGCTTTGTCTTTAAATTTTTTCTTTACCGAACTTACCTCAACATCCATGATGCTCTTAGACGGACGCACGAGAGCAACTGCAACGATAAACCCCGCCAATTCATCAACCGCAAAAAGTGTTTTGTCCATCAGGCTTTTACGTTCTAAACCGAGATATTCTGCGTGAGATTGGATGGCGTAGATAATCTCTTCAGGATATCCTTTTTCTTTGAGAATCTCTGCGCCTTTTGCTGGATGTTCTTCGGCAGTGGGGTACTTCTCATAATCGAAATCGTGCAATAATCCGACGATTCCCCATTTTTCTTCATCCTCGCCGAATTTTTTCGCATACGCACGCATAGCCGCTTCTACGGCATAAGCATGCTTGCGTAAGTTTTCGTTTTTGGTGTATTCGTGCAACAGTTCGATTGCGTCATCTCTATTCATTGTTTACCTCCAGTAAACGCAGAAACCCGTTTTCTCGGAGAAAACGGGTTTCTGTCGAAACGATATTAAATCACAGCATCAATCTCCTTTTTAAATGCCGGTTTGGGTCTGGCGCCGATGAGCCGTTGTACTTCCTGACCGCCTTTGAATATTAATATAGTTGGGATGCTCTGAATCTGGTATTTCATTGCTGTCTCACTATTATCATCGACGTTTAGCTTACCAACTTTCATTTTGCCAGCGTATTCGTTGGCTAATTCTTCAATGATTGGACCCACTATTCTGCATGGTCCACACCACGGCGCCCAAATATCTACCAATACGGGTATATCGGATTTAAGCACCTCTGCTTCAAAATTATCGTCTTTTATTTCCAATAAGTTTTCTCCCGCCATTTTTCCCTCCATTGTGTTCTCAAGCACACAAAACATTTTTTATTTCCATACAGACTTCCGAAGTCTCTAAGACTTCGGAAGTCTGATAGAGTATAAAATGATACACTAAAAATCAACCTCAGTCAATCTATTTATTCGCCCAACATTTTACTCATCTTCTCAACCACCCAATCGACGGCAATATCAATCATCGCCTGCCCTTTCTCGGCAGATGCAAGATGCGACTCTTTCTGATAAATTCTATCGCTTTTCGCACTGTCTGGATTGGAAATCGTCAGCTTTGCATTGTCATAGTCAACGCCTTCGCGATGAACATATTGTGGAAATGCCGCTAATGCGACTGAGGTTTCAAATTCCGCCGCATGTGCTGGGCATTGGCCAGAGTCCATGTATTTCTGGACGATTTCCGGGGTGTAAGCTGACCAATATGAGTAACCATCCAAATTTATACCCAGCTTCTGCCGAAATTCGTCAAGATGTTGTTGAATCGGGCCGGAATTGCCGGCGTGGCCGTTCAGAATTAAAATATTTGAGATACCATGCCGCTTCAGACTATTGCAGACATCGTACACCACCTCTGCAAATATCTCTGGTCGCAGGGTCAATGTGCCCTTGTGGTCCATCCAGTGTTCTGAAACGCCAATGGCGATTGGCGTCGCCACAGTAACTTTGGGGAAAAGTTTCAATGCTGCTTTTTCCGCGATGTGAACGACACTTGCCGTGTCATGAATAATTGCTAAATGTTCGTTATGCTGTTCTGTGCTGCCTGTTGGTACGATGGCTCCTTGAAGATTTCCCTCATCAATCGCTTCTCGAATTTCTCTTCTGGTGCTCTCCCAGAGCAACACTGTTCTTATACTCATTTTTGTTGTCCTTTCTTTAATTATAGAAACCGAGTTTTTCGGAAAAACTCGGTTTCTGATTCCTTCACAACGTATGCCCCGCGCCGGATGAGGGCATATAGAGATTGAGAAAAAAGCTCACTATGCTCCAGATGCTACGGGGAATATAATCCCCCAAAATTAGTCCGAAGAAGAATGGAATCCCCTTCTGATGAATCTTCAATCCTCCGTATCTGAGGATGATTGACTTTATCAGCCAACTCACCATCACTGGGAACCAAAAGTAAACCATCCCTCCCCAGGACGCTCCGGAAAGAACGTATCCCGAAGGATGAAGCGGCCACCATAGAAATCTCGTTCGCATTGCATAGAGCAAGAAGACAAAACAGAATCCGCCTCCCATGAATGCCACGGCTCCTAAATTCGTTCCCTGAGGATACTGAAGCCAACTTTGCAGCGGATTGAAGCTCTCCCAGCCGAAATTACCCACATGCCCGCGAAATTTGGCGAGGGCCCCGTAATGATAAGATGTTTGCAGATATGACCAGAAAGTGGCTACAGCGCCCACACCTATTGCCAGCGCCATCGCCCATAACAACTTGTGGTTATCCGCGCCAACCCGTTCGCCGATTTTCATCGACTCTATCTGACATGGCATCGTATGTGACCGGTTGCACCGGTTGAAAGCGTAAAGGAACGTCAGTATGGTCAGATTTTCCCCGCGCAGTCTTCTTGACCCAAACATATCCACCATCATCCCTCTGGGATTGATGCCGATTACTTCATGATACGGCGGACCGAGTTCTGCCCGAACTCTTGCAATAGCTATGGCGAGAAGGTAATAGAGAAGGTAAAAGACGAGGATAGCCCAGATGGACATCCCCGCGAAGTAGCAGAACAGAGTGAGGATAGTGAAGGTTGTAAGAGACAGAAAAGCCGCCGACCTATATCGTAGTGGCTCACGTGAGTCTTCCATACGGGTTAATCCGAGCACATGCTTGACGAATGAGATAATGTGCCGCCGAGAAACCCAGAGCGCGAGAAGTCCGATACCAAGCCACGCGCCTGAAGCCCTTTCGTTCAAATACAGCGACCTCCACCCCACCATATTAGACAAAACCCTCTCCGCCCTGGTCAGCCAGAAGAAGAACCAGCATGAAAAAGAGAGGTCGAGCGGCATGAAATATGTAAGTCCGACTATCGCTAAGTTGAAGGACATATTCGTGTATCCGATAGCGTTCCAGGGTTTATCGGTGAAGAACTGGTCGAGATTGTAGCCGTAAGGCACCTGTGGTATTACCGGAAAAAGGTCGTGGAAGCCGTTTATTATTCGGATGATGCCAGCGACAGCAAAACCTATCCACAGCAGTTTTGAACTGAAGAATTTCTCCTCTCTTGCCATTGAAAGGGGAAGCTGGACTATCGGATAGCTCAATTTTTCATCCTCCACCCACTGTTTTCTCAGCGTCGAGCAAATACATAGTAGGGAAAAATAAAGGACGAAGATGAAAAAGGACCACGTCAACACTGGGATTGCCCACGCTTTGAGATGTTGTGCCGTATGGAAGGTGGATTCCCCGTAGAAGTAACCTTTGAGTATTTCCGTGTCCGAAACAGCGAACCACGACGGGATATAGCGCCAGAAGAGGCTCTGCCACTCATTTTCTGGCGATGCAAACCAGAACGGATGGTTCAAAGTTCCGAACAGTATCGCCATCATTGTGTGCCCCGATATCGTCGTTACCATCGTGACCATCACATAAATAACCAACAACTCAGTCGGCGATAGCGAAAATCTTTTGGCAACTTTTCTTAGTCCTAAGCTGATAACGATTAGAATTATGAGAGTAAAGATCGCGTTGGAGAATGGGTTCACTAAATTGAACACGGAATACCACAATTCGCTTGCAATCCCAACCCAGTAAGCATTTACGATGACCAGGATTAGGCCTATCAAAATAGACCTGCGGGTGATATTGTCCTGGCTTAATCTTGGGTGAATGGAAATCATAAGTTAAAAAAGATAGAAAACGAGAAAACGGGAAAACGAGAAAACGAGACATGAATTGGAAGGAGATTTAGACCCTTCCCAATTATCTTGACTTTGGTAAATTAAAACCGGCTTCAACCGTAGCCCCTGTCTGCCTTCGGCACAGGCAGGCAACTTTCTAAAGCCTGCCCTCGAACCCTTCTGTTCCCTCACTACGTTCAGGACTCAAGGGTAAACTTCGTGAAGGCTTGGCGAATGTGCATTGAACCGCCAAGAACCAAGATAGAATCTTACCAGAATTCGGGAATTATCTTTGCCCGAATTCTGTTCGCTTTGCTCAGTGGTTTACTTCGTAAACCACGCGAATTTGGCTACGAAATTCACACCTAACGTTCAAGTCTTTTACGCATAGTAGAAATTTTTATCTTCCTTAGTGTTTCTTATGATGGAACTTTTCTATTCCAATTATTTCTTTTGATACAACCCCCTAACCCCCCACAACCCCCCTACCCCCCTTTATTAAGGGGGATTAAGGGGGACTTTTCTTTTCAAAAGAAAAGTTTGGACGTTTTATTTATACACCTCCAACGCCCGTTTGAAGGACTTCACCTTGCCACCCTCAAGCGTTACATCCACCCGATACACATACAACCCCGCATGCACTGAAGGGTCATACCATCTCACCTCGTTGCTGCCACTTCGACCAACAACGCCGACCGGCACACCGGCGAGGTTAAAGATCTGTACCTTAATCAACTCGACCTTTTCATTCGTCACGTAACGAAAGGTGGTGCCCTGTTCGGCGCGGAAGGGATTCGGAAAGTTGTAGACCAGTTCGCCGATGGAGATGAAGCTCTGGGTTTTAACTGCTTCTTGCGTATCGGGATTGACGACGCGGACATCAAACGTGCCTTGGGAATTGGGTGGAGTGACGGCTTCGATGGTGGTCTCATCTCTCAACTCCGCCATTGCCGGGCGTTTGCCTATCACAACCTTTACGCCTAACAGGAAGCCTGTACCGTTGATGAGAACCTTCGTGCCCCCGGAAGCCGGACCGTTAGTGGGTGAAATACTCGTGATTGTCGGCAGCGGGTTGTAGGTGAAGCCACCGGCTAAGACGATTTCTTGCCGGTCGGGATTGCGAACGACAACGTCGGTCTGCCCCGGTTCACCAGAGGGTGTTACAGCAGTGATAAGATTTGGCGACATCACCTGTATTGCGGAAGCCACCACCAAGGCGCGCGCATAAACGTCCCCGATGAGGACTTTGGCCCCAGGCAAAAAGCTACTACCTTGAAGCGTAACCTTGGTTCCCCCGGCTAACCTACCATTGTCTGGGATGACTTTGACTATCACAGGCGCGGGATTATAGGTGAAGGCATCTTCGAGAATGGCTTTCTGTCCATCGCGGTTTTGGACCACTACATCCTTTGGACCTGCAGACGACGGTGGTGTTTTCATGATTATCCTCGTTGATGACCAACTGCCGGCATACCTTGTTGCTTCTGCATCGCCGATAAGGACATCTGCTCGAGGAAGAAAGCCCGTCCCGATGATGATAATATCCGTTCCTCCCTCTAACGGACCGGCATTGGGCGTCACACTCAAAATGGTTGGCGCGAGATTGTAGGTAAAGCCTTCCTTCAGTACCGCTTCCTGACCGTCGGGATTCACCACGCGGACATCCTTTGGACCAGCGGTTCCCGCAGGCGTTCTCAGGCGCAACTCCGCCGGCGAGAAGAGGTCCAGGCGACCACGATTGCCGCCAATCGTGACAACAACTCCAGTCATGAAGTAATTGCCCGTGATGGTGATTTCCGTTCCTCCCGCCAGAGGTCCGCCGTACTCTGGCTCAATTTTCTCAATGATAGGAAAGGGGTTGTAAGTATAACCGCCGCGCAACGTCCCTTTTTGTCCATCGGGATTTGTCACAACGACATCCTTTGCGCCTTCAGCGCCAGGTGGTAGCGTGAAGATTATCAAGGTCGGGGTGACGACGACATCGGTCGCTGGTACGCCGCCGATCATCACCGTCGCGCCAGCAAGAAAGCCGCTGCCGGTAATACTTCCCCGGTCGCCTCCTGCCTGTTTGCCATTGGTCGGGGTTATCGTTGTAACGACGATGTTAGAAAGAGGAAGGTAGATGAACGTTCCGGCGAAGACGGTAAAGTCAATGCTTGGTGCCGTAATCAATATATTCTGCTCACCCTCCGTCCCAGGCGGAGTGATGCCCGTAATCAGCGTGTCGGTCACCTTCAATTCGGTCAATGGTTGTCCACCAATGGTGACAATAGCGTCGGTCGGGAAGCCGCTCCCGAAAATCGCAATGGCTTGGCCGCCGGTGACTCCGCCTTCTTGGGGAGAGAACCTTGTCACCCGGATACCCACGCCGGTGTCGTATTCTTCCACTGTCGAAAGTGCCTGTCCTGCTGCAAAACCACCTATAGCATAAATTCTGCCATTTACCACCGCAACGGATAAGCCAACTCTTGCCGTTGGCATATCGTTTTTCTTTGTCCACATGTCCGTTGCTGGGGAGTATTCTTCCACGGTCGAACAAACTCTAACAAAGTCTACATCCCCTCCTATGGTATAAACCCTTTCATTCACCGTGCCAGTGCCGAAACCATATTTCGCCGTTGGCATATCGTTTTTCTTTGTCCACGTATCCGTCGCTGGATCATATTCCTCTACGTTCGAAAGAATGGCATTAGGTCTCCATCCACCAATAGCATAGACCCTCCCATTCACTACGCTGGTGGATAAATAACCTCTTGCCGTTGGCATATCGGCTTTCTTCCTCCATTCATTATTTGCAGGGTTATATTCTTCTATGGCCGGGAAAGCTGCATTAGGAAACTTTGCACCTCCAATGGCATAAATCCTCTCATTCATCGCGCTGGCGGATAAACCTGATCTTTCTGTTGGCATATCGGCTTTCCTTGTCCATTTGTCTTTTGCCGGGTCGTATTCTTCGACGGTCGTAAGAACTCTTCCACCTCCAGCACCTCCAATGGCATAGATTTTCCCATTCACCACGCTGGTAGAGAGGTCGGTCCTTGCTGTTGGCATATCCGCTCTCTTTGTCCAAGTATTTGTCGCTGGATCATATTCCTCCACGGTCGAAAAGATTACAGTACCATTCCACCCACCGATGGCATAAATTTTCCCATTCACCACGCTAGTGGATAAATAACCTCTTGCGGTTGGCATGTCGGCCTTCTTTGTCCAAGTGTCAATCTGTGCCGAAACCTTAGATGAAAAGCTCAAAAGGGCGGTGAAGGTGAAAACTGCTAATGTCCAAAATATGAAACTTCTCATTGTATCCTCCTAATAATAAAACGTAAAACGTAAAACGTAATGCGTAAAAAGATATTACGTTTTACGTTTTACTTATTCAATTCCAATATCCGCAAGCGTTTGCGCTTGAAGGGCAAGTTTATACAGCCGGGTCAGCTCATCAACATCACGCACTGCTTCGAGTTGTGAAACAAGTTCTTCAGAAAGTGTACCAAATTTGCTTTCCAAAAGCAAGCGTAAACTTTCTTGTTTCGCTTGAATGCTAGCATTTGTCCTTTCTTCCTCAATAACCCTCCGAATTGGCGTCATCTCATGGATATGTTGAGGATAATCTTCAAACCAACCCTCTAAAGCGCGCTTCAAGCCTGGTGTTAATTCATGGTGTCTTTCAGCCATTTTTCTCACTCCTTCTATCATCGTTTCAGGGTCAATGGAAAACCCGACTTGAAATAAAATTTCCATATACTCAGTTAAGCTCTTTTCGACAACTTCCTCAAAAAACGCCAACAGTTTTTCGCCTTTGGCAAGTATCAATAGCGGGTAATTCTTCTCAATTACTTCTAACTCTGTTACTACAACGATTCGTTTTTCTATCCCTTGCTCGTTTAGGTAGATACCCGGTTCAGGGGTGGGGAAAAAACCAAGGAAAACCTGTAAATCATCTAAGATTTTATCCGGACGAACCGAGCAAATGATTGTGATTGTTGCGTTTGTCGGCAATTGTTCGGCTTCACTTTCTTGCTTTGCCAACAACCCATAAGCCCGAGAAATTATCGTCATATAATCGGCAAGGTCAAGCGGGTCCTCCGGCGACTTTAATTCCAGCGCATTCAGCCGCCGGAAAAACCCGAACGCCGTGGCGTTGAGCCGTTGCAGGTGTTGTGCTTGACACGAAAGCACCACATCAATGGTTCTGGCGCGCCTTGAAACCTCCACCTGGGTTTCAACCGGAATCTGCCACCGTTGAAACAGCCGTTCATAGAATGCTTTGTAGGCAGAATCATAATCGTGGGGCATTCATTACCTCCAGGGTTGCTGTTCGATTTCTCTTTTGACTTTTACAGTCCCACTTCCGCAAGCGTCTGGGCTTGAAGGGCAAGTTTATACAACCGGGTCAATTCATCAACATCACGCACAGCTTCGAGCTGTGAAACAAGCTTGTCAGAAAGTGTGCCAAATTTGCTTTCCAGAAGCAACTGTAAAGCCTCCTGTTTCTCCTGGATTCTTGCATTCATGCTGGCATTTCTTTTTCCTTCCTCAAGCGCTCTTCGGAAGGGAGCGATTCTTTCGATGCTGTCGGGAGAAAACTCAAATAAGTTTTCTAAGGCGCGCTCAAGATTGGCTTTGAATTCTGGGCTCCATTCTCTCATTCTTCTCACCCCTTCGATGATAGTTTCAGGGTCAGTAAAAACCCCAACTTCAAGTAGAATTTCCAAATACTCCGTTAATCCTTTCCTGACGACTTCCTCAAAGAATTCCAATAATTTTTCACCTTTGGCAAGGATTAAGAAGGGATAATTTTTCTCTATCACTTCCAACTCGGTCGCGACAATGATTCGTCGGGCGATTTCTGGCTCACTCAAGTAGATACCCGACTCGTCGGTAGGAACAAAACCGAGTTCTGCCTGTAAATCATCTAAGATTTTGTCAGGACGAACCGAGCAAACGATTGTGATTGTTGCGTTTGTCGGCAGTTGTTCTGCTTCACTTTCTTGCTTTGCCAATAACCCATAAGCCCGTGCGACAATGGTTAGATAACCGACAAGGTCAAGCGGATCCTCCGGCGACTTTAATTCCAGCGCATTCAGCCGCCGGAAAAACCAGAAAGCGGTTGCTTTGAGTTGTTGCAGGTGTTGTGCTTGACACGAAAGCACCACATCAATGGTTCTGGCGCGCCTTGAAACCTCCACCTGGGTTTCAACCGGAATCTGCCACCGTTGAAACAGCCGCTCATAGAATGCTTTGTAGGCAGAATCATAATCTCGGGGCATTCATTACCTCCAGGGTTGCTGTTCGATGTCTCTTTTGACTTTTACAGTTCAACTTCCGCAAGTGTCTGGGCTTGAAGGGCCCGTTTATACAGCCGGGTCAGTTCCTCAACATCACGCACGGCTTCGAGCTGTGAAACAAGCGCTTCAGAAAGTGGACCAAATTTGCTTTCCAGAAGCAAGCGTAAGCTCTCTTGCTTTGCTTGAATACTGGCATTTCTTTTTCCTTCTTCAAGTGCTCTTCGGAAGGGAGCGATTCTTTCGATGCTGTCGGGAGAAAACTCAAATAATATTTCCAATGCGCGCTCCAAATTGGCTTTGTATTCTGGATGCGTCTCTGCCATTTTTCTCACTCCTTTTGCTATAGTTTCTGGGTCAATGGAAACCCCAACTTGAAACAAAATTTCGACATACTCAATTAAGCCTTTATTCACGACTTCCTCAAAGAACTCCAACAATTTCTCCCCTTTGGCAAGTATCAACAGCGGATAATTCTTCTCAATCACCTCCAACTCAGTTGCCACAACGATTCGTTGTTCAATCTGCTGTTCGCTTTTGTAGATGCCCGGCTCTTCGGTGGGAAGAAATCTCAGTTCTGCTTGCAACTCCTCTAAGATTTTATCTGGACGAACCGAGCCAACAATGGTAATGGTGGCGTTTTGCGGCAATTGATAGATGTCATTTTCCTGCTTTGCCAACAACCCATACGCCCGCGCGACAATGGTTAGATAACCGACAAGGTCAAGCGGGTCCTCCGGCGACGTTAATTCCAGCGCATTCAGCCGCCGGAAAAACCAGAAAGCGGTTGCTTTGAGTTGTTGCAGGTGTTGTGCTTGACACGAAAGCACCACATCAATGGTTCTGGCGCGCCTTGAAACCTCCACCTGGGTTTCAACCGGAATCTGCCACCGTTGAAACAGACGTTCATAGAATGCTTTGTAGGCAGAATCATAATCGTGGGGCATTCATTACCTCCAGGGTTGCTGTTCGATTTCTCTTTTGACTTTTACAGTCCCACTTCCGCAAGCGTCTGGGCTTGAAGGGCCCGTTTATACAGTTGGGTCAGTTCCTCAACATCATGCACGGCTTCGAGCTGTGAAACAAACGCTTCAGAAAGTGGACCAAATTTGCTTTCCAAAAGCAAGCGAATATCCTCACGCTTTGCTTTTATTCTTTCTTCCTGTCTCGCATTCATCTTTTCTTCTTCAAGCACTCTTCGTATGGGCGCCATCTCATGGATATGTTGAGGATAATCTTCAAACCAACCCTCTAAAGCACGCTTTAAACCTGGTGTTAATTCATGGTGTTTTTCAGCCATTTTTCTCACTCCTTCTATCATCGTTTCAGGGTCAATGGAAAACCCGACTTGAAATAAAATTTCCATATACTCCGTTAAGCCCTTTTCGACAACTTCCTCAAAAAACGCCAACAGTTTTTCCCCTTTGGCAAGAATCAACAGGGGATAATTCTTCTCGATTACATCCAACTCCGTCGCCACGACGATTCTTCTTTCGATTTCTTGGTCACTGAAGTAAATCCCAGGTTCGGAGGTGGGAACAAAACCGAGTTCTGTCTTCAACTCCTCTAAGATTTTATCTGGACGAACCGAGCAAACAATGGTAATGGTGGCGTTTTGCGGCAATTGATAGGTTTCGCTTTCCTGCTTCGCTAACAACCCATACGCCCGCGAGACGATGGTTAGATAAACGACAAGGTCAAGCGGATCCTCCGGCGACGTTAATTCCAGCGCATTCAGCCGCCGGAAAAACCCGAACGCCGTGGCGTTGAGCCGTTGCAGGTGTTGTGCTTGACACGAAAGCACCACATCAATGGTTCTGGCGCACCTTGAAACCTCCACCTGGGTTTCAACCGGAATCTGCCACCGTTGAAACAGACGTTCATAGAATGCTTTGTAGGCAGAATCATAATCGTGGGGCATTCATTACCTCCAGGGTTGCTGTTCGGTTTCTATATTTTCCCCAACTAATTTGACTGTGAATTATTTTACCAATTTTTTAGCCTCATTGCAAGAAAATTTTCCTTGAATTTTTGGAGTTTTCGCTTTGCTCAACAGTCCCCCTTACTACAACCGCCGAAAACAAAGTTTTCGGCGGCGTTGACATTGCATATATGACAAAAATCCCTTGCAATGCCCTTTTAAATAAGGTAAAATAACTGTGCCCGAAATTGCTTATAATGAAGGAGGTCAGTTGTGATGAAGCTGTTGGACTTCGCTAATCTACCAGCCATTCCAACTCCATGGGCTGAAGGGGGCAATATTCCCTGGAATGAGCCTGGTTTTAGCCAGCGGATGCTGAAAGAGCATCTGTCCCAAGACCATGATGCCGCAAGCCGACGCTTTGAGAAGATTGAAAAGCAGGTCGATTGGGTTCATCATAAGCTGTTGTTAGGTCGTCCAACTAAAATCCTCGACCTTTGTTGTGGGCCTGGTTTGTATGTGAATCGGCTCGCTAAGTTGGGACATAATTGTGTTGGAATTGACTACTCTTCTGCCTCCATAGCCTACGCGACGAATACCGCCAACAAAGAGAGTCTTGCTTGCGCCTACCTTCACCAGGATATTCGGACCGCAGAATATGGTAAGGGATTTGGATTAGTCATGCTGATATACGGCGAATTCAATGTTTTTAAACCTGATGACGCAAGAGAAATACTCCAAAGAGCCAATCGGGCTCTCACTAACAACGGGCTTCTCCTGCTTGAACCGCAAACTTTTACCTCCATCGAAAAGGCCGCAAGGCAGAAGACTTCCTGGTACTTCGTCGAGAGTGGGCTTTTCTCGGATAAGCCTCACCTTTGCCTTGAACAAAGGTTTTGGGATGCCGTTAGCGCGACTACCACAACTCGCTTCTTCATTATTGACGCTTCGACCGGGGAGGTGACGCGATATGCGCTAAGCGCCCAAGCCTATAACAACGCGCAATACCATTCGTTGCTTGCGGAATGCGGTTTTGAAGAGGTGAAGTTCTTTCCTTCACTCACAGGAACTGAAGACGAATCTCAAAGTGATTTGATGGTAATCCTTACAAAGAAACGAGAACACCAATCGGGTTGACATGCGAATTATAGTGATAAACCAGACGGGATTGTTCAGCGTTGATAAAAATTTAAAAATCTAAAAATAAGGAGATATAAAAAAATGAAACCTTTAGTTGCACGATTAGCCCTGGTATGCATCAGTTTCATTGTCATGAATCTGATGTTGGTAAGCATCAGTGATGCTAAAATTGATAAAGCTACTATTGCCGCAATGTGGCTTTTTGATGAAGGCAGTGGTAAGGTTGCCAAAGACTCCTCTGGAAAGGGCAATGACGGACAATTTGCTGGCGGTGGCACGCTCAAATGGGTCGATGGGAGGTCCGGCAAAGGCTTAGAGTTTGATGGTAAGAGCTGGTTAGAATGCGGTAAGGGAGAAAGCCTGGATTTCAAAGCCTCGGAGAACTTTTCCATTCACGCAGTCGTGAATGCCAGCGCCTCTCCTACGGGCAAATGTATCATCTGGAAAGGGCTTGGATGCTCCACCTGGTCGCAATGGCTTTTAGGCACCGGCGAACATGAGAATGCCGTTAATGTGACTAATGCGACGTTCCATTTCCGTACCGCCAATGGTGGAGGTAGGACGGAAGTTCGGAGTAAAGACCCGTTGCCTGAAGGTAAATGGGTTCAAGTTTGTGGCACTTATGATGGCAAGAAGCTGAGGATATATGTAGACGGGAGTTTGTCGAATGAAGCTGACGCGAGTGGGAAACCATGGGCTTCTACTGAACAGGTCTACATTGGTGCTGACCCCGGTTGCGGTAATCGTTGTCAGTGGGTGGGTGTCATTGATGAAATCGTGGTGTTCAATGTGACTCTCGCGGCGGATGATGTCAAAAGCCTCGCAAGAGGTTTTGCAGGTGCTTCCGCTGTCGCACCTGTAGACAAACTTACTACAACCTGGGGAAGTATCAAAACCCGATAAAACGGGCATAATCGTGGTGCAAATTTATCTTGACAGGTTCGTAGTGCATTGTAGCCGAAGTCGCAAGACTTCGGGAAAACCCGAATTTTGGCAAATTCGGCTACAATCCTAACAAATTGATTCCTGGTAAAATTGAAATTGACATGAAACAGAAAAAATGTTAAATTAGATTTTGGGAAAACGGTAACAGTAGTTACCGCTAATTTATTTATCACTGCTTAGACAGTGATTAAAATCAAGGAGGAGAAAAATGACTTTAATAGCCAGATTAACTCTGGTCACCTTTATCGTCACGAGTTTAATATGGACAGGCATCAGTAATGCCGAAATTAATCCGAACACCATCGCCGGGATGTGGCTCTTTGAGGAAGGCAGTGGTAATATTGCCGCGGATTCCTCTGGGAATGGCAATGATGGACAATTTGCTGGCGGTGGTGCGCTCAAATGGGTCAATGCGAAGTTTGGCAAAGGCTTAGAGTTTGATGGTAAAAGTTGGTTAGAATGCGGCAACGGAGCCAGCCTGGATTTCAAGGCTTCAGAGACCTTCTCTATCCACGCGGTGGTGAATGCCAGCGCCTCTCCTACGGGTAAATGTATCATCTGGAAAGGCTTAGGTTGCTCCACCTGGTCGCAATGGCTCTTAGGCACCGGCGAACATGAGAACGCCGTTAATGTGACCAATGCGACGCTCCATTTCCGCACCGCCAATGGCGGGGGTAGGACGGAAGTTCGGAGCCAAGACCCTCTGCCTGAAGGTAAATGGGTTCAAGTTTGTGGCACTTATGATGGCAAGAAGCTGAGAATATATGTCGATGGGAGTTTGTCGAATGAAGCCGACGCGAGTGGCAAGCCTTGGGCTTCTCCCGAACAGGTCTACATTGGCGCTGACCCCGGTTGCAATAACCGTTGTCAGTGGATTGGTATCATTGATGAGATCGCGGTGTTCAATGTAACTCTCACGGCGGATGATATCGCCAGCCTTGCGGTAAGTGGTCTTAGCGGGGTCCTGACTTCCGTTGATTCGGCGGGCAAACTTACCACGACTTGGGCAAGCATTAAAAGTACGAGATAACGCAGAAACAATAACGCAGAAACCGATACATAGTGAGTAATAAGTGTATTAGGCAACAATATGTTGCAGTAAAAAACGTTTTAACGCAAAGATGCAAAGATGCAAAGGCGCAAAGAAAATTTCTTGGCGTCCTTGCGCCTTAGCGACTTTGCGTTAAAAGCTGCGGCTTGGCTCATTACATTTTGCGTCACTTTTCTACTGCAACATGTCTCTACCTAATACACATAAGGAGTAATAAGTAATGAGTAACTTTCTTTTTACCCCGTTAGAAAACAATATTTTAGTTAAATCGGTATTTGATGCAATTTTACGCACTTTTGATTTAGATGAGCTACTCAGAAGCATTGTCGAAAATCTGCGAAAACTTGGATTTGATAGGGCTGACGTATTTTTAATCGACAACAAGAGACGGGTTGTTAAAGGAACGTGGGGGACAGATGAACAAGGAAATCTGAAAAGGATTTCTGATGAAGAACTCTCTATGGATGAGTTACCTTCAAGAGAAGGTTATTATGTTGTAGGCGAAAAGCTTTTGAAGGAAAAGCTGAATATTGACGCTCCTGCCATGTTTCTGCGAATTGGTGAAGAAGAAAAGTTTCAACAACTATTTGGTTATATGCCTCCCAGTCCTGGATATTATAAAAGAGTTGAGTTAGGGGATAATTTTTGTCTTCCGGTCGTGGTCGAAAATAGAACTATAGGCTTAATAGCCGTTGACAACTACATTTCATATAGACAAATCAGTGAAGCAGACGCACAACTGCTTGCCATGTTCGTATTTCTTGCCGGTATTGCGCTTCAAAAACGGCAAAATAGAGAATTATTAGAAGAGACTAACAACCTTGGCTTTAGCTTAAGTCGCCAAACAAAGGTTGACGGTATCTTAAATACTCTATTTAGAGATGATTGGGGTAGTATAAAGCTTTTGGATTATTATTATTCCATTATTGGCTTAGTTGAAGGAGAATATTTATCATTCAAAATCGGTATTAAGGAAGTTTCTGGATATAAACCGGTAGAATCGTTTCGAATTAAAATCGGTGAAGGAATTACCGGACATGCAGTAACCACAGGAAAAACCATTGTTTGTCATGATGTTACGCAAGAACCACGTTATATCACTGATTCTACTGGTGTGGATAAAACGCTCGCCGAGTTAGTTGTTCCGCTGAAATCAGGTGAACGAGTGCTTGGTGTTTTGGACATCCATCATGATGAAAAGAACTGTTTTCGCGAAGATGATGTCACTCAAGCTGAAATATTGGCTCGGTACATAGCCGCGGCTTTGGAGCGAGCAGAACTTTTCGAAAAGTTGCGGGATTCGGAGGAAATGTACAGAGCATTAGTACAGGCTTCTCCGGATGCTATTATTATGAGCGACCTGACAGGAAAAATCATCCGGGCTAACCCACGGGCGGTAGAGCTAAGTAAAGTCAAAGATGAAAGTGAGTTGATTGGACTTAATGCTTTTGACTTTATCGCGCCGAAAGACCAGGACAGAGCAAGAGAGGGTTTGGAGAAAACATTGAGAGACGGGTTTGCGCGAGATTTAGAATATACCTGTCTAAGGTCAGAGGGAACGCAATATCCTGCTGAATTAAGCATATCGGTGATTAGGAATACTGAGGGCAAGCCGATGGCTTTTGTCGGTATTCTCAGAGAGATAAGCGAACGCAAGAAACTGGAGGAGCAACTTCGTCAAAAGCAAAAGCTGGAATCTGTGGGAGAATTGGCAGCAGGAATCGCACACGATTTTAATAATATTCTTACCGGAATTATCGGTTATGCTTCTATTATGATGATGCAGATGGAAGCATCTCATCCTTTTTATAATGCGGTAAAAACAATCAAAAAAGCATCAGACAGAGCAGCGGAGTTGACTGAGCAGTTGTTGGGTTTTGCACGCGGTGGAAAATACATGGTTCGTCCAGTAAATCTCAATGATACTGTCAAAAACATATTGCAATTGACGAAGGAGACTTTTGACCGGGCTATTGACATCGAAACCAAATTAGATGAAAATCTTTCATTCGTTGAAGGCGACCCAGTGCAACTTGAACAAGTGCTTTTGAATCTGTGTCTCAACGCCAGAGATGCTATGCCTGTTAGTGGAAAACTTACTATTGAAACCTCGAATGTTACTTTAGATGACTATTTCGCTCGCGTACATTCTGATATCGAAGCCGGAGAATATGTTTTGGTGCAGGTAACGGATACGGGAATAGGAATGTCTTCTGAGATTAGGCAAAGGATTTTTGAGCCTTTTTTCAGCACAAAAGAGACAGGAACCGGGATGGGACTGGCTATGGTGTATGGTATTGTCAAAAATCACACTGGCGCAATTAACGTTTACAGCGAAGTTGGGAAAGGTTCCACGTTTAAGATTTATTTGCCGGCTGGAGAAAAAAAGGTAACTGAAGAGAGAACTGAGCGTGAAGAAAAATTACCGCGTGGAAGTGAAAGTATCCTTTTAGTTGATGATGAAGAGCATGTCCGCAATGTTGGCAGAGCAATGCTCGAAAGTTTTGGTTATCGCGTTTATCTTGCTAACAATGGAGTAGAAGCTGGCAAAATTTACGCAGAAAAGCAGGACGAAATAGAGTTGGTATTACTTGACATAGTTATGCCAGAGATGAATGGCAGGGAAACTTATAGGCGGTTGAAGAAAATAAATTCCGCCGTTAGAGTAGTTATAGTTTCTGGATACAGTATAAATAATCAGGTTCGAGAGCTTCTGAATGAGGGAGCCATGGATTTCATCCAGAAACCTTTTGATGTAAAAACGCTTGCATCAAGTGTACGGAAAGTGCTTGACCGCTCCTTGAATTAGCCGCGGATTTGGCAGGCCCAAATATCCCTAATTTTTTTTATGAATGTCATTGTTATTTGGTGAGTAGGCCGGAACAATGTCCAACAAGGCATCGATTATTCGCTCTTTATCGCCGTTCGCTGAAAGTTTGATAAGGCGGTTAATTTTTTCTTCTAACTCTTGAGTGTTGATACTTTCACTCAGATTGGCGATAAAAATGTTAGCGTGTTTGGTAGCCAGCATTCCCTCCTCTGCGGTTAAGATTTCTTCAAATAGTTTTTCTCCCGGTCGCATACCCGTGAAGACAATAGGAATGTCCCGATTAGGTTCAAATCCGGATAAATGAATTAGCGTTTCAGCTAAGTCTAAAATTTTCACCGGTTCGCCCATATCAAGCACATATACTTCTCCACCATTTCCGATGGCGGCAGCTTGAAGGACTAAAAGGGTGGCTTCGGGGATGGTCATGAAGTAGCGTTGCATATCCGGGTGAGTTATAGTAACTGGGCCACCGCGCTTTATTTGCCTCTGGAAGACGGGGATAACGCTGCCGCGGCTGCCTAATACATTACCAAATCTTACGGCGATAAAGGTTGTTTCACTATTAGTGTTCAAACCTCTGATAATGTATTCCGCGATTCTTTTTGTCGCTCCTAAAACGCTACTGGGATTAACCGCTTTATCGGTGGAAATCATCACAAATTTTTCCACGCTTCCACATGCTGCAGCAGCTTCAGCAACTATCTTTGTCCCCAGCACATTGACTTTCACAGCTTCGTCGGGATGGTATTCCATCATGGGGACATGCTTGTAGGCGGCGGCATGAAAGATAATCTGAGGCTTAAAGGAAGCAAAAATTCTTTTCATTTTGCCCACATCTGTAATATCACCTAATACTGGCTGGATGTTGGGAAACTTTTCGCCTACTTCATTAGTCAAATAAAATAATTCTGTTTCATCAATTTCAATTAACAAAATTTCTGCTGGCTGAAAAGTGGCTATTTCGCGCACTAACTCTGAGCCAATGGAGCCGCCCGCGCCAGTTACAACCACCCTCTTACCTTTCAGGCATTCATTTATAGAAACCGTATCGATAGTGATAGGAGTTCTTCGCAAGAGGTCATCCAACTCTATTTCCCTGATATCATTTATTTTTATTCTCCCTGATATCAAATCACAAAGTTTAGGAATAATGCGAATGTTTTTAACCCCAGCCTTCTGAGCTAAAACGACGATTTCCTGCATTACCTTTGAACTTGCTGAAGGAATAGCAAGCAATACCGTATCTACCTGCAATTTTTGCACAAGTTTAGGGATATCTTTTCGCGTGCCCAAAACTCTAACTCCACGAATGGTGACTTTGTGCATCGCCGGGTCATCATCGACGAAGGCTACGGGATAATATCTGCCTCTTTTGTCCTTCTCCATCTCTCTGACAATTCGATCGCCGGAGTCCCCGGCGCCCACAATTAAAACTCGTTCACCATCAGTGTGTTCTTTAAAGTTGATTTGGAGATAACAGCGCTTAGCAGTTCTTATTCCCCCGATAAATATAAGCGTTAGCAGATAGTCTATAGCTATGACGGAACGCGGAAAGATTAAGAAGTCGACGAGATTTTTCCCAAGGAAGAAAATGCTGGTTCCCAATAAGACGGTGCTTAAAGTTACCGCTTTGACTATGGCGAGCATATCACACAAACTCACGTAAGCCCAGGAGATATGGTAAAGCCCGAAGAAATAAAAAACGGATAATTTAACAATGAGAAAGGTTAGGGTGAAAATCCAAATATTCTTCAAATAATATGAGGAAATCCCCATATCAAAACGGAGAAAGAAAGCCAAATAGAGAGAAGTAATAATAGCGATTATATCACAGGAAAGAAATAATAATTTGCGTTTATTAATACTTTTAGTCAAACTTTTAATATGTTGAATCATGAATTTCCTTTTTGGTCTTGATTTCTAAACGGAAGTGAAAACAAGACACAGATGCAGATGGACTTAAAGCGAATTTGGAAAACGGATTAAACTGGTTATCCACTTAACCGTTTAGTGGTATTTTCATCTACTATTCTTCACTGTTTACTTTCCAAACTTTTCTTTCAGAAAGAAAAGTTCCATCATAAGAAAATAAGAGGAATTTTAAGAAAAGTTTGACCTCAAGAAAATAAGAAGAAAGAAAGTTTGGTTACTTTGCTCAAATACTACTTCAGAACTGTCATTTTCCTGGTCATAGAAAATGAACTGGTTTGCAGCGTATAATAATATACGCCACTGGCTACACGTTCATCATTATTATCTCTTCCATCCCAGCAGGCAGCTTTTTTTTCGGTTATATATAAACCTACTGCCTTGTGTCCTAAATTGAGGCTTTTGACCAATTTGCCGGTAATGTCATAGATTTTGATGGTTACATCGGTCGGCGCATTTAGTCGATAGGGAATCCATGTTTCCAAATTGGCGGGATTAGGATAATTTTGAAGTAGAACCGCATGTTTAATGTATCCGAGAGTAGTTATCTGTTCATCAGGTTCGCTGACGATAGTATATTTGAATACGCCGCCAGTAGTGCCTGCGTAGATGTTCTGAGGAGTTTGAGAGTCTATCGCCAAAGATTGTACGTGAATGCTCGTTAATCCGTTATTCAGCGGACGCCAGGATTCTCCCTCATCAGCGCTGCGGAATACGCCGCAGTCCCACGTCCCGGCGTAGAGAATTTTGGGGTTGTTGGGGGCAATTACGACTGACCAGACGTTTTGGCTATTAAGTCCATGGTTTTTCGGCGTCCAATTTTTTCCCTTATCACTGGTACGAAAAATCCCCTTGCCGAATGTGCCAGCGTATACAATAGCGGGGTTATGCGGCGCTATGGCAAGTGAGACAACGGGCGCTGTATCCAATATTTGGCTCCAATTTTCACCAGCATTCAAGCTCCGAAAGACGCCGGCATTTTCACCGCTAAAACGCTTCGTCCCCCACGTTCCAGCATAGATGATGTCAGGATTTGAAGGGTCAACAGCAATTGACCAAACAGCGCCCTCTTTTAACCCCGTGTGCGCCCATGAGTCCCCGGCGTTATTACTGCGATAAATCCCGCGGCCGTCCGTGCCCGCGTAGACAGTGCGATAATCATTGGGAGCAATTCCTACGGAGAGGAACATCCCTGATTTTTCGTCGTTTATTTGCTCCCATTTTTCCGCTTTATTGACGCTACGAAAGACGGAACTGCGATAAAACAGGGCTGCATAGATAACATCGGGATTGCTTGGGCTTACTTTTAAATTCATGATTTCAAAATACGGCATGCCTGCGTCCATAAATTCCCAGTTATCTCCAGCATCTATGCTACGGAATACGCCCCGCCCAAATGTTCCAGCATAGATGATGTTGGGATTTGAAGGGTCAATAGCCAGAGTCTGGATATTACTACTCCCCAAACCCGTAGTAGCGAGCGTCCAATTGTTACCGTTGTCCGTACTTTTAGCAACTCCACCGCCCCATATTCCCACATAGAGAGTCCCACCGTTATTCCCCCTTACAACCCCCCTGCCCCCCTTTATTAAGGGGGATAAAGGGGGCCAGGGGGTTGTATCGACAGCCAATGATTCAATATGACGATATCTGAAGCCACTTTCCACCCAGTTTTCGCCCTTATCTTCGCTCCGAAGCAGGCCGCCAAACGTTGCCGCATAAACGATATTTTCATCAACCGCATCAAAAATTAAAGAAGTCGTACATCGATGCGCCCAAAAACCCGGTATATTTATGACAGACCAACTCTTACCTTTATCAGTGCTACGATAAAGTCCACCGAGAAATTTCCCGGCGGGGAATGTCCCGGCGATTATAATATTGGGATTTGCAGCACTTACTGCCAGAGCTCTAACTTCAATGTCCGCCAATCCCAACTCGGTCCAATGTTTGCCGCCATTGACGCTATGGAAAATTCCCTCGCCACTGATGCCGGCATAGATAACATTGGGATTAGTTGTGTCAATGGCTAAATCATAGATAATTGTTTGTTCCGGCAACCCCGTGTTGATTGGTTGCCAGTTTCTGCCGTTATCGCTGCTGCGATATACTCCACGGTCTGTGCCAGCATAGATGATATTGTGATGCTTAGGGTTAATAATTATACGTCGGACAATCCGGTCGGTCAACGATGTTTTTTCCCAATGTTTTCCGCCATCTAAGCTACGGAAAACACCTTGCGGGGATGAACCATTATTTAGCATTCCAGCATAAATGAAATTGGGGTCAATGGTATCAATCGCTAAAGAAAGAATAAAACCATTCGGCCAGGCGAATGGCGTCCAGTGACCACCGCCATCTATACTGCGGAAGATACCGTTGCCCCATGTTGCGACATAAATTGTATCCTCACTAATGGATATATCTCGGATGATTCCGCCATAAATATCGCTACTTAGCGTCCATTGATTTATACCAGCATTGGCCACAAAAGAAAGGCCACGAAAGGTCGTGAAACTCACGATTATAACTAACTCAATGATTTCAATTTTGTTTTTCATAAGTCCTTCTACTTGCCCTCTTACCCCCCATACGCATCAACTTAAGGTTATTCTCCAGATATAATATTGTTCCTCCACCTTGACGGGGGAGGTTAGGTGGGGGTGATCTGAAGGCTTAGCATTCAAGTCCAACTTTCAGTTCACCCCGCCCCTCACCCTCCCCTAACCCCTCCCGTCAAGGGAGGGGAATTGTGGCAAATTCACTTAAATTGATGCGCATGCCCCCTTGCCCTCTTACCCCCTTGCCCTCTTACCCCCTTACTCTCCTGCCCCCATGCGTATCAACTTAAGACCATTTTGCGTATATACCACTGTTACTCCCCCTTGACGGGGGAGGCTAGGTGGGGGTGAAATCTGCTTCCTTGCTTATGTTCACCCTCCCCCAACCCCTCCCCGTCAAGGGAGGGGAAAGGGAAGGATGCTTAAGTTGATGCGTATGCCCCCTTACTCTCCTGCCCCCATTGGCATCAAGTTAAGCCTATACGCAGAAATCACGTGGCTTTTTCAGTTCCTCCCCCTTGATGGGGGAGGCCAGGTGGGGGTGAAAGGAGAATACAAGAAAGCAACTTTCTCGCTTCCTTATTTATCACCCTCCCCTAACTCCTCCCATCAAGGGAGGGGAACTGGTGGAAGGTGTTTAACTTGATGCGCATGCCCCCTAGCTCTCTTGCCCCCATACGCATTAAGTTAAGGACAATTTCGTGAGCATTACGCTCGTTCCTCCCCCTTGACGGGGGAGGCCAGGTGGGGGTGACTAAGAGATGAATAAAGTGCACTGCAATATTACCCTCCCCTAGCCCCTCCCATCAAGGGAGGGGAATTATGGGAGACTTGCTTAACTTAATGCGCATGG